>CXQY01000140.1_pt1 | contig 1358 bp, 1 predicted proteins | sample 591851 | NCBI WGS metagenome assembly CXQY01 (sample SAMEA3491305, study PRJEB9169) | human gut metagenome | biome: ENVO:mammalia-associated habitat; material: ENVO:feces | place: Bangladesh | collected 2010-04-07 | reverse complement strand
ACCGGTATCGCGGCGGCGACAGGCATGTATGTCAAGGTGGTGGATGCGGACGATTGGGTCGACCCGCAGGCAATCGACACGGTTCTGGCCACGTTGCGCGCGCAACGTGAGGCCAGCGAGTGCCGGAATTCCGCGACAAGCTCGACGCGCTGTTGCCCGCTTACATCGACTACCGTGGCCGTCTGGTGGGACGTTACATTCCGAACCTCGTGGCTTCGCCGTTCGAGATGACCAAGGAATTCGCCGCCAAGATNCTCGAAGGCGGGGTTAAGGAATAGTTTGACCGAACCTGGACTGAGGACTGATGAGAGAAAACATTTCGGCCTTTATTAATAGCCGCCGGTTCATTGCTGTATTCGCCATACTCACTATCATGTTTGGTGGATTGTGGATGGCTCATACGCAAATGAACAGGATTCCGGATCTATGGGAACACGTCTATCGCGTATCTGGCATAACCAATGGGGATATAGTCGCCCGGCCCGTCACATCTGTCTCTGACTACCACCGCATCGCCGCAGACAATTATGGGGGAAAGGTCGATTGGCAATGGATCAATTTATCCGATCAGCATCGTGACCCATTTGATGCGGGAGTCGTGCAACTAGACAGCATTACAGCCAGCGATGATATCGGCGCCGATGTCCCCTATAACAACACCGCCGTCTACTCCCCAATATCATACTTACCGCAAATATTTGGATTCTTTCTTGGAAAGTATCTCGGGCTCGGAGCAGCCACCACCTATTACCTGTCGGAGTCCATCATGCTGCTCGTATACACCATCCTAACCACATGGGGTATCGCGCTGTTGCCACGCTTCCGGCTCCCCATGACTGTGTTACTGCTTTCGCCACCGGTCATTTACCACTTTTCATTCGCCATATCCGCAGATAGTTTGACGCAGGCACTAATCATCACGTTCTCCTGCATGTTGTTTGCAATGGCTAGCCGCGCTCCGAGTTGCAAAGGGTACGCGACTTTGGGCACCATAGGAGCTCTTATCGCGATAACCAAATTCGCCTATATGCCTCTTATATTCATTCCTGTCGCGCTACTCATCGTCCATGCTCCAACCACTCGTCGAGCTAAAATCACCGTGGGTACATCCGTAATTCTTGCACTCGCATTGATAATCGGCTGGCTGAAGTCAACGTCCGCATTTGTCTCAAATCCGGCATCTGTTTCTCCCGCAGAGGTCCATGAGCGAACATCAGGGCTGCTCCACAACCCGATGCGCGCCATAAGTGCCATCTGGTACAGCATCAGTCATCTTCAAGGTGCATTCCGAACACCATTAATGCTATTGAGCATATGGATAGTTTTCGCTGTGGTATTGGCAGCTATGATCATTCATG
>CXQY01000049.1_pt1 | contig 5431 bp, 2 predicted proteins | sample 591851 | NCBI WGS metagenome assembly CXQY01 (sample SAMEA3491305, study PRJEB9169) | human gut metagenome | biome: ENVO:mammalia-associated habitat; material: ENVO:feces | place: Bangladesh | collected 2010-04-07 | reverse complement strand
ATATTGCTCCGGTCAAATGTGCCGCAATTGTCTGTCTGATGCGATTTAACTCCGAAAAGTGATCTTTGACATTCACTATTGCATGGGTTTGCAATAATGAATACCTTCTTAGCAAAGAGTAAATGCTTCGACACTCCGTGCTGATTTGGCTTGATGCCAAGGGGCAATGCTGCAGTATTGTGCGAAAAAATGAGATATGGCCGGCAGGCTTTACTGATGTCGACTTGCAAGAATGACAACCTTTGCAGTATGATGGCGCCCAAACGAGAGAAGCGATGCGTGTCAGAATCAGTAAGTGGTTAGTGGCTATTTTTATCGATTCTGCGCAGGCCAAAAGCTAGCGTGTGCAAAGCTGATCCGCCAATGAAACAGGCATGCTCCGCCGAAGCTGCACGCCTATTCCACGACCTACAACTGCACAACAAATGAGTCGCGGCGATACGTCATACCGATGCACCCACCGACGGCTCTCCGGAGATGAGGAAAGCATGATGATAGCGAGAAGTTTCGGGGGGGGGGCAGCGAAATTCAAGGCTGCCGCCGCTGCCCTGCTTGCCGCTGCCGTGCTGGTGACGTCAACTGGCTCACTCGCGTTTTCCAATAACAAACTTGCCTATGCTGCCGATCTGAGCGACGGCGCATTATGCACTCCGACCAGCCAGTCGATGGGCACTGAAGCAGATCCCGCAACTGAGAGGGATTCCGGCGTTGCCACTTGGGTTGGCGGCGATATGTATGTCGGTAAGAAGTCCGACAACCTGACCAATGCTGACGGTCCTGATGCTTCATATTCCGCAGAAGCCGAAGGCTTGACTGTGGTCAACGGCAAGCTCATGCTGCATCCTCAGAAGAATTCGTGGAACGGCAAGTTTCGTTTCGGCGTTGCCGGCTTCGGTACGCAGTATCGTCCCGCCGAAGGCAGCACCGCATTGGTAGTTGGCGGCAATACCGGAACCGTAATGGATAGTGCCACTTCCACCGCTGATGTGAAAGCGTGGAATAAGCCTGGTTTTATTGATGGACATTCGCACGTCGGCTCACTCTCCGGTAGCCAGTCGGATGTATGGGGCAAGGACGACACGTCGTCGATTGGCAGCTATAACGGTGCTTCCGTCAACTGGCAGAAGGACAAGTCTGGGAATACTCAGAACCAAGACGCCGGCAATCTGACCAAAGTTTCAGTCAAGGCTACCGATGGCGCCGCCGCCACTGACAAAGATTTTTCGAAGGATACGTTCTATCAAGGGTATGTGGTCGACGATATCGTTAGCCCGCTGGCCAAGCAAAATAATACCGGTACAGTGAGTTCAAGCATCTCCACGTTGTCTGAGCTTACTCGCCATAAGTACAACTATCACCAGGAAGGCACCAACGCCGCTAGCGGCATATCCTACACCTTCAAATACGACGACACCACCAAGCACGGTACCGGCCGCGGCATTGCTTCCGCAACGCCGTACACCAATCGCGAAAAGCTCATCACGTTCACCGGCACGAACAATGCCAGCATGGAGGTATTCAATCTCGATGCCAGCATGCTCAGCGACACCGATGAGAATGGCACCCTCTACCGTGGCGTAGGTTTCGCCTTTACGAACATCGCCGACACTGCATCTGTCGTAATCAATGTGACCGGCAACGCCAGTAATATCTCGTTCCACAACGGTTGGCAGTTCTGGTGGAACGGTGCGGAAATCTCCGATGGCTACTCCAACTACAACAACACCGACGAGTTGAAGAAGAAGTCGGCTGCATACGACAAAGCCGCCCAGAAGATTCTATGGAACTTCAGCAATACCGATAACCTCACCATCTACGGTGGCGTGGCCAATGAGGACGGTACGAACACCAATGCCGATAAAATTACCCAGGATGATGCCGCCGCCGCGATGATGGGCAGCATTATCGTCAGGGGCAACTTCGAATCGCATGTTTCCACCAACGGCCGTGTGTACACGGGTGGCGACTTCTCCATGTACAACCCGTACAAGGCATGGACGTTCAATCAAGCCGGTGCGAACGATGGTGATTCCGCCTCTGTGCTCGACATGGATCAGGAGCGTCACAACTTCCCGTGGAACGGTTCGTACACCGAGTCCTGTTCTGCTATCGCGTGGCAGAAGGCCGATGAAAGCGGCACCCTGCTCGGTGGCACGACGTGGGCTGTGTACGGTAAGTACGATGATGCCGCAAGCGGAAAGAACGCACTGCTTACCGTGCAGGATAACGCGTTCTACGACAAGGACTCTGCCGATGGCCGGTTCACTGTGGAAGGTCTGAAACCCAACGCAGCCTACTACATCAAGGAAGTCTCCGCCGGCAACGATTACCAGCTGAATACGAACGTCTATTACGTAGCGACTGGGGACTCATCGGCAACGCCGGTCAATGTCACGCAATCGGTGACAAAGACGGACGGTGCTTATACGTACGGCAGCGCCGACATGACCGATGGCAAGATCGTCAACAAAAAGAACGGCCATGAGGTTTCTTGGTCGAAGGTCGATGCCGACACTAACAAGGAGCTTACCGGCTCTCAGTGGCAGATTCAGCAGGTGAAAGATGGCGCGGCCACTAAGAGCTGGAACGTCACAGACAACACCAGCAAAGCAACCGGCGTAACGGTCAATCCGACCTCAGCCACGTTGGATTCTACCAATGGGTGGAAGACCGATTTGACCGCAGCCGTCGATCCGAAGGATGCCTTGCAAGAGGTTGCATGGACGTTCACCGATAAAGATGGCAATGCTGTCGATTCGTCCACTGTTGCGGTATTGACCCGTACGGGTAATCTGAAAACCACCGTCACCGGTATCAGCAGCATTGATACCACTGTGTATGTGAAGGCATGCTCGGTCTCCAATCCTGAGGTGTGCAGCGCCCTGGTCACCATCAAGGTGAAAGCTATGAGCGTCAAGGATTTCACCGTCAAGGATTCCTCGAACCGGACTGTTGAGAACAATTCCACCATCACCGCTGCTGCAGTGGATAGCACGCTGACGTTCACCGCTTCCTCCACTCCGGCTGTCCCGATTACTTGGGAGTCGAGCAACAAGAGCGTGGCAACGGTTACTTCCAGCGGCGAGAACGGTCAGAAAGCAACCGTGACGATGACGGGATTCGGCTCTGCGGTCATCACCGCGAAGGCCGGCGACAAGAAGGTTTCGTTCACGGTCAAGGTGCCGTCTACCACGGTGTACTTCAAGAAGTCGTTGATGAATTGGTCGAAGTACTACGTGTACTACAACGCTGGCAACAATAACTGGAAGTTCGTGGAGATGAGCCAGAGCTGCGGTGATTATGTGTATGCCATATTGCCGAAGCAGTCGCCTGGTACGGATTTCTTGTTCCACGGTGACGATGAAAACACGAGCACCAACAAGTGGTACCAGGGGTCGAATAAGAGCGATTTCAAGTTCACGGGCAAAGAAGTGCAAGTCGTGAACCAGCATAACGATTCACAGGTCTCCACCGCTCCGGCCGGCTGCCCTGCATCTGCCGCAGCTGCTGCCCAGTCGAATGATGCGGCGGTGCTCAACGAGAACGCCGTGGCGACGCCCGCCGATGACCCGCAGCCCAGTGGTGCTGACGGTGTTGCCGAAAACGCTATTGACGATGGCGCAAAGGCCATTTCCTGCACGGCAGCCGACGGCGAGAACGGTCGGCCCGGCGTGAAGTGCGATATGGACACCGCGGCCGGCAAATTCAAGGTCGGTGGTCTGGATGCCGGCACGTACTGGCTCCATGAGACCACGGCTCCGTACGGATACACGATCAATAAGACCCTATACCAATTCACGATTGATGCCAATGGCAACGTCACGTGGAACGGCGGTTGGGCCAGCGGCGAGGCGACTGGCGCCATCGATGAAAAGCTGAAGCCCGGTGACAACAACGCAATCTCGGACACCCCTACCGAAGTGACCTGGAACAAGGTCGACACCAAGGGCGGCAAACTTGCCGGTTCCCAGTGGAAGATCGTTGGTCCAAGCCCTGCAACGGACGTGTACTGCGTGGCCGACAACGTGACGGTTGATGCCAATGGTGCCACCACGCCGGCAGGCATCGAGTTCACGGGCTGCACTGGCGAAGAGCTGTCCGATGCCGCGAACACCGCAGACGAGGCCGGCGTCATCACGGTCAGGGGCCTGCCGGTCGGCACGTACACGCTAACCGAGACTAAGGCTCCAGACGGCTACGTGGCAACAACCACGGTCTACACGCTTACCATCTCTGGCACCGAAGCTTCCACCGTTGTGGCTCAGACCGCGACCGATAGGCCCACGACCCGTTCTGGCGGCAATCGCGAAGCTGCGGCCAATGTCCCCAACGCTTCGGCTCCGGTGAACATCCAAATCCCGGTAAAGAAGAGCGTGAAATACACGTCGTGGCCAAAGGACAGCAACGGCAACTACGTCAACTTCAACTTCAAGATTGAAGCGACCAAGTCGACTGTGGACGCGAACCCCGCCGCGCCGATGCCTGCCGAATGCAGTAGCAGCGACGCGACCAAGAATGACTGCACCATCTCCTTGGCTCCGAAGTCTGACGCTGATGATCTGTCCAACGTCATAGCCAAGTTCGGCAAGATGACGTTCACCGACGCGAACCTCGCGGCGGCAGCTGGCGACGCCAGCGACTACGCCAAGACCTACACCTACAAGATCACCGAGATTGTGCCAGATTCCGCCGACGCGGTGGAAAACCTGCGCTACTCGAAGGCGGAGTACCAAGTCGTAGTCACGGTCAAGCAAGCCAAGGATTCCAGCGGAAAGCTGTCCGGCTTGTCCGTCTCCGCCACGATGACACGCATCAAGGATGACTCCGGCAATGCCGAAGCTGGCGGCGGAAAGGTGATCGGCACATGGTCATCAACGTCCACCGGCAGCAGCGCCGGAACCGCCGTCGAAGCAACCTTCGTGAACACCAAGGTGCTCACCGGCCTGCCCACCACGGGCGCCGACTGGACCGGACGCCTAGTGCTTCTGGTCGGCGACGGATTCATACTTGCTGGCGTTCTCATCGCCGGCGGATATCAACTGGCCAAACGTCGACGGGAGGAGGACTCCGACTGATTTTTCTCCCTAGGCCACTCGATTGGCCGCCTACCAACACTCATAACTGAATAACCAATATTCAACACAATCTTCTTCTTCATTTCAGAGAAAGGAAAAGAGAAATGAACACCATATTCAAGAGGGTGATCTCCGGAGCCGCCGCTCTGGGCATCGCCGTCAGCGGTCTAGCCATAGGCGTCTCCACCGCGTATGCTGCGGATCCGGCCACCGGCAGCATCACCATCAACAAGTCAGACACTGGTCAGGTGGATCACAGCTTCGATGGCTGGCACCTGGCATCGTTGACCAACGTCACCAAGGATAGTGNNCAGGCCATCGCTCGCGCCGATGCATCGGAGTTGGTGGTGTAGGCC
>CXQY01000072.1_pt1 | contig 5717 bp, 6 predicted proteins | sample 591851 | NCBI WGS metagenome assembly CXQY01 (sample SAMEA3491305, study PRJEB9169) | human gut metagenome | biome: ENVO:mammalia-associated habitat; material: ENVO:feces | place: Bangladesh | collected 2010-04-07 | reverse complement strand
GTCCTTTTTGGCCAGGGTGACGGAGGTGAGCCCGGCCGCGTGCCGGTGGACCTGTGGAATCTGCTGCGGCATGGCTTCGTGCCTTCGTTTCCAGTCGCGATTTGTTTTGTTTGGCGACAGAAAATCGTACACAGGACACGGGCCATGCCCCTATCTCAGGCCCAGACCAAAGTACGCAAAATTTCGGGCGTTGTCCCACTGTTCCCCATTTATGGAATCGTAATTTACTAAATCATGATTCCATAAACCGAACGATGGCTGTATGCATCTTCGAGGGCGGTTGAAACCGCGTCGACACGCCGAAGGGGTGCTCGCAGAACCATGGTTGCTGAAAGGCAGCCATTGGAATTCCACCATTGTGCGAAACCTATCCGCCGTTCTGCGAGCACTCCTTCGGCGTGTCGTTAGGCGAGCATTTCGATAAGTGTGGAAATCATCGTGTACGTCGCCACGATGAACAGCAATCCTGCGAACAATCGCGTCAATACGACTTCCCGCATCCTGCGTGACGCCGGAGCTCCGACCAGTCCTCCAATCATTGAGGCCAATGCGAAGACGATCACGATTCCCCAGTCGATGCTGACGCTGGTCCCAATGCGCGACATCAGGCCGGCCGCCGATGCAATAATCATCACCAGCAGCGATGTCGAGGAGGCCTCGCGCATGGTGAACCCCAAAGCCAGCACCAGCATCGGTACTACGGCAAAACCTCCGCCGACGCCGAAAAACCCGGTTAATGCGCCGGTCGCCGTCGCGCATACCACCAGCAGCCAAACGGACCGATGCGGGTTGGGGGAACCGGAATCGGCATGCGCGACGGTTCCGGCGTCACCGACTTGACTCATACGGCAGGATTTACGCACCATAAACACGCCAACCGCCATCAACAGCACGCTGAACAGTATCATCAGCATATGCGCGTCCACCATCAGGGATGCGCGCGACCCCAACACGTTGCCGACCGAAGACACCACGCCGAACACCAAACCGTCTCGCCAACGCACATGCCCTTCGCGGGCGCGAGGCATCAGCGATACCACCGCGGTCAATCCGACGATCACCAAGGAGCCGGCCGACGCGGCATGAGGCTCCTGTCCCAGCAGATACACCAGCACCGGCACGGATAGAATGCCGCCGCCGGCGCCTAGCGCCCCCACGACGATGCCGACACCGAAGCCGACTATCAATGCCAGAAAGAGATGAGCCATCGATACCAACCTTTCGAGGAATAAAACGGCATGTGCAATAGGGGGGGCAGCCGGCAGCGGCAAGCCGAATGGAGGAGTATTACGGCAGGGCTCCGCCGACCCTCACACGACTGCGAATACGCGGATCCATGATTTCGGATGCGGCATGGCCGGAACGAATCAGGCGGGCCATGCCTATGATGTCCGGGCGGATATGCTCATAGAACAGTGAATAGCCCGCGCAGAGGTAGTTCTGTCCGTTTTGCCCATCCTTGGATTTCAGGAAACGGTCTTTCGGGCAGCCGCCGTTGCACATGCGCACATACGGGCATCGGCGACACTGATCGGTCAGTTCCGCATGTTTTTTCAATCCAAAACGTTGCATGCGCGCTGATTGCGACAAGGTGAAGAAATCGGCGTTGGCCACATTGCCGATCAGCCAATCGGGTTCCACCCAATGATCGCACGCATATACATCGCCATTGAATTCCAACGCGAAATTGTATCCGCATTCCGGGGCGTGTACGCATACGGCGTATTGTCCGAATAGCGAGCCCAGCGCGCCGTCGAAATCCTGGACGAATACCCGACCGACATCATGCGCTATCCATTCGTCGAATACATCGCATAAAAACCGTCCGTATGCTTTCGGCGACGTGGAACGGGATGTGACCTGTTCGCCGGTTTGACGATACAGCAGACCGGCGCGTTCGCCTCGCGTCCCGGTGATTCGCCAGCCGTTGCGCTCCACCCGTTCCAGTTGCGAGGAATCCACCCGTTCGACGATCGGAATGAACTGCATGAAATCGGCGCCCAATTCGTCGCGAAAATATCGGTATACCTCCGAACCCCGTGTTTCGTTCGCATGATGCACCGTGCAGAGGATATTGCAGCGCACTCCCGCGTCGTGCAGTAATCGCCAACCTCGCACAGCCATTGCGTGCGTGCCTTTGCCACCACGATTCAATCGATAGGCGTCATGGCAGTCCTGCGGGCCGTCGATTGATACGCCCACCAGCACATCATGTTCACGAAGAAAGGCGACCCATTCGTCGTCGATCAGGGTGCCGTTGGTCTGCAAGGCATGTTTCACGAGTTGTTTCTTGCGCCGGTATCGTTCGCATAGGCTGACGGCGGTTCTGAAGAAATCGATGCCACGCAAGGTGGGTTCTCCGCCCTGCCACAGCATCGTCACCTCGCCATCGGGACTTGCCGCCAGGAACTGGCGAATGTACGATTCCAGCACCTCTTCGCTCATCATCTGACGGGCCGAATCGTAGAGCAATTCCTTCGAGAGGAAAAAACAGTATTGGCAGTCAAGATTGCAGGCCGCGCCTGTCGGCTTGGCTATCACGGTAAAGGGGAGGCGAGGCCGCCTCATCGTATCGTTCATCAAAACGCGCCTTATGTAGTGGTTGCACAAAGAGTCTCCGAATACTCCTGATGGCACTTGTCTTCAGCGCCGTCAGACATTGCCTGCCGCCGTGGATTCCCGTGCACGCAGAATCGTGCCGACGGTCACTTTTTGCGGAAGCGTTTCCACGTCGGGATGTTCGATGCGTCTGCGCAACAAGGAAACGACGGCGGACGCCATACCGGGCAGGTCGACTTCGACGGTGCTTAGAGTAGGGGTGCTGATGGCACTGTGGCGAATACCGTTGAAGCCGATGATTTTCACCTGCTCCGGCACCCGGACTCCGGCTTCATGCAATCCGTGAAGCATGCCTAATGCGATTTCGTCGTCCAAGCAGAACAAGCCGTCATATGGCATTCCGGCTTCCATGAAGAGGTTCGCTGCGCGAATGCCTTCGTCAGAATTCCACCCGACATCGATCAACCGTTCATTCACGATGGATTCGCGGTTTTCGTGATACAGGTCGGCCAAGGCATCCATCGCGGCATGCATACGCAATCCTTGGAGTGTCAGTACGGAAGAGCCTTCCGGGATATCGGCCTCCTTGTCGTCGGTCATGCCGCCGACGATGCCGATGGACGTGCAGCCCTGCTGGCGTAAGTGTTGGATCGCGCTGTTCACACCTTCGGAATTCGGGGATTTCACCCTGTCATATCGCGTGGTTTGTGTGAAATCGCCGAGAATCACAGCAGGTTTATCCCCGATCAGCATGGATAGGTCTTCATCGGTGTAATGCGCGACCGGCGCGACGAAAAACCCATCGGCCAACGAGGAGAGCGCGGAACCGATGATGCTGTTCTCCTCGGACGCCGAATGCTGGGACTGCTGCACCACCAGTTGCATGCCGGCCGAAGTGGCTTCCCGGGCCAACTCCACGGAAAGCATCGAATAATAGGTGGGGGAAAGATCCGGCACGACGAATGAGATAAGACCGCTGTGGTTTGACCGGAGCATTCGCGCGGAGAGATTCGTGTTGTAATGCAATGCCTGTGCTGCGGCCAGAACCTTTTTCCTGGTGCGTGGAGAAACGTTCGGAAGCCCGCGCAGCGCCGCTGAGCATGTGGTGTGGGACACGCCCGCCTGACGTGCCACGTCTTTGAGCGTCGTTGCCATATCATCCCTTTCTTTCCGCCAAGTCCGCCTCGGATGCTGAACGAACCGCTATCTCAAATGTAGACCATGGACGTACATGTGCTTGTCATCGTAGCCGCGACGTAAGGGCACGAGTTGTCCCCATCCCTGGACGTCATGCGCCCAGGCGCTGTCCGCCGCGGTTTCATGATGGGCGAACCACTCTCGCAGACGGTCGTGCAATTCGTTTTGCATATGCGCATGGGTGGCGGTGCCGTACAGGTTCTCCCGTTCCTCAGGATCGTTGCCGAGATGATAAAGCTCGCCGGGGCCATCATAGCGTTCGATCAGCTTGTAATCGCCGCTGCGTACCATGCGTCCGCCGCCGTACTCATCGAACACCATCACCGATTCGCGTTTGGCGTCATCGACTCCGCTTCTCGCCAGATTCGCGAATGACGAACCGGCGCGTAACGGATCGTCGGCCGGATCGACTCCGGCGAGTTCGCAGATAGTGGACATGAACCCGGTCGCCGATACATGATCGCTCACCTCGTGTGCTTCGGTTTGGCCGGGAAGGCGGATGATGAAGGGAACCCTCACGGAATTCTCCCAGAAATTCAACGGATAGGTGCCGTTTCCCTTGCCCCAGATGCCGTGATGTCCGCAACTGAAACCGTTGTCCGCCATATACACGATAACCGTGTCGGAGGCGAGATCATGCTCGTCGAGTTTGTCGAGTAGCAGACGCAGTGCACGGTCTACGCCGGAAAGGGACGCCGCGTATCCGCGCAGTTGCGGTACGGGATCGTCGAACGCCTCATAGAATTCCGTGCGAGGTTTGGACCACGGATGCGGCGGCTCCCGGGGAACCGATGCGAAATCGCATCCGCTGTACAGGTCGCAGAGTTCCTGAGGATGGCTTCCCACCCATGGGTGGTGCGGAGCCGTGAAATTCACCTGCATATAGAACGGGGAATTCGATGTCGTTCTTCCCGCGACATTGCCTGACGCATAGTCGTCGAGGAAGCGACAGGCCTCATCGGCCACTGCATCGGTGAAATATCGCGGTTCGTCGCGTTTGTTGCCGTGGTCGTCCCAGATGGGCGCGTCGAAATACGGGCCGCCGCCTTTGCGATGCGCATACCAGAAATCAAATCCCGGTGCCGGTCGACGTGACGTCCCCACATGCCATTTGCCGCTCATTGCGCAAACGTATCCGGCTTCGTGCAGTACTTCCGGCAGGGTAAGCAATCCGCCGAGATACTCCTCCTCATGCGGGTCGGGTTGCTCTTCGCCCGGAATGAGCCAGTCGTGCACGCCGTGTGCGGATGGCATGCGCCCGGTCAGCAATGATGCCCGGGCAGGTGAACAGACGGGCGAGGCGCAATAGAAATTATCGAAGATCGTGCCCGTCTCTACCAGCTCATCGACGGTGGGCGTGACCAGTTCGGGCATGGTCCGGGTCAGCGCCCAGGGGCCTTGGTCGTCGGTCATGACGACGAGGAAGTTGGGGCGCGACGTGCCGGTTTCCGTGTCGCTGCGCGAATCGTGGGTCATGTCTGATGACACGATAGCTCCTTTTCCATAGGTTCGCGGGTTGGGAATCCGGTGTGATGACGCCCCCGCGGTGCCGATTTCAGCTCCTTCGTACTATAGCATAAATCTTAACGTTAAACCATCGTGAGTGTCGTCTTCTACTGCGAATGTGGCGGGGACGGTGATGAGGAACAGCGCTATGGCGGCAAGGGGGTCGCGTGGTGTCCACAGTTGGCAACGACAGATTCACGTATTTCGATGAGATGCCTAGAAATGGCATATCTCTGGGCTTTATGAAAGGTAATATTACTCGGAAATCATCCGTGAATCACGAAATGCGTACCCTATGGTTCCGTATTCTTCCATGCATATTGACGCAATCGCCGTGTGGCGCGCCGGAGGGGGCTGGGTTTTGATTTCGGCGAATACTGTGTTACGTTATCTTAACGATACGATATGGAGATGCGATGACACTGCATTCGTATCGGTCCAGTAAAGAAGCTGAC
>CXQY01000068.1_pt1 | contig 6015 bp, 7 predicted proteins | sample 591851 | NCBI WGS metagenome assembly CXQY01 (sample SAMEA3491305, study PRJEB9169) | human gut metagenome | biome: ENVO:mammalia-associated habitat; material: ENVO:feces | place: Bangladesh | collected 2010-04-07 | reverse complement strand
GTGGGAGTGTATGTGACTGAGCAGAATCCGTCAAAGATGGGATGGTATATTCATCGTACTTCGAAGGTGACTCGTTCCACCTGTGGTAATGATGGTTCTCAGACCTATCATGTGGAATATAAGATGACAAATACACTTGAGAACAGCCAGATTGGTGCTCTAACGAGCTATATCCTTGGCTCCGGCGGACAAGGTGTGGAAAAAACTCTGATTTATGCGCCTGCCGGGGGCTCCATCTCGAATCTTAAGACCAGTGGTGGTTCAGTGACGGAGAGCCGTCAAGAAACATTGAATGGTAAAACCGTGTATGCGAGCAATGCCACGATAGCTCCTGGAGAGTCCGTCACCTATTCCTTCGACGTGACCACGTCCACCAAGGCTGTCTCCGACCTCACTATCGACCAAACTCCAATGGGCTGGATTGATTCCGGTGTTACCACCGACACTGCTGCCTGCTCCATCAACAAGCAGTAAAAGTTCCCTCTGACGAGGACGTCAGCCACAGGCTCTGAGGGAGAGACAAAAGAAGGGCGTCAGAAGAAGCTGACGCCCTCTCAACATTTCAACATTCCCAAAGAAAACTCAGTACGATCCAGTCCCCTTAAACACTGCCACCACAGTCTTCAACAGAATCACGATGTCCCCCGTGATAGACCAGTCCTGAATATACGACACATCCGCATACTCCGACTGTTCCTGAGTCAAATCGCTGCGTCCGGAAATCTGCCACGGTCCAGTAATACCAGGCTTAACCAGCAGTCTCGTGGAATACAGCATGTCATATCGCGCGACTTCTTCAGGCAGCGGCGGGCGAGGCCCAACCAAGCTCATATCGCCCTTGAACACGTTAAAGAACTGCGGGAACTCATCCAGCGATGTTTTACGAATAAAGTGACCGATCTTAGTCACGCGTGGATCGTCCTTGAGCTTGAAGATAAAACGATCCTCAATGCCGCGTTCCTTAGCCAGTTTCGCCTTGATCTCGTCGGCATCAGTGCGCATGGAACGGAACTTGTACATGGTAAACGGCTTGCCGTAAATGCCGATGCGTGTCTGCGAATAGAACACAGGGCCGCCGTCTTCCCGCTTGACCTTGTATGCCACCCATAGCATGATGGGCGAGCTCAAGATAATGGCGATACCGGAAAGCACGATATCGCACACACGCTTGAGGATGCGGGTAACGGTTGAGTACTGCGTCAGTCGTGCAGTGACTACTGGCATCGTCGGATCGTTGCGGAAATGCAGGTCAGCGCCGCTCAAATCAGCCACAGAGGTAGTGAGGGCCAATTCAATGCCCATGGATTCCACGGCCAGGGACAATGTACGCATGGTCTCAGAATCACGGGTAAGTACATCAGCTACCAATACGGTACGTGCCTTCATACGCTTCGCGGTTTGCGGCAAATGCGAGTTGAGTGGCAACACCTTCAGTCGTGCCTCAGCATCGTTGGCAGGAGTGAAGGGCACCGACACCAAATGCTGCGCCGAATCCGGGTCATCCTCGTTCTTGACTGAAGCCACTGGGCACACCGCAATTGGCGCGTAGCCGAGGCCACGGCACTGGCGCAATTGTTCGACCGTCCGGTGGATACCTTCCGGAGACCCAATAACCACAGTCGGGTAGTTGAATTCGCCATTCATGCGGTTGCGGTGCAGCGCGCGGCGCATAATCCAACGCTCGATAATAACCAACACCAGTGAAACCAGCGGAATGAACACATTCAACGACCGGGGAAGATTGAGGTGGAACAGGTACCCCAACGTGCACAGCATAATGAAATCGATGAACGCAGCGTTCAACAGCTTGGCGTACAGGGCATAGCCCTCACCCATGGTGTGCCGTTCATAGGAGCGTGCGGAATACAGACTGATGAGCCACGATACGCAGGTCAACAGCAGGAAGCTAAAAACGCCGTATTCGCCGGGGCCAATGCTCTGCACATAGGTATAAGCGAAAGGTCGGAGCAGGAACACGATGTACGTGGCCACAATGGTCATCAGCAGATCAAGCACGACCAAGGTCGTGTTATAGAGATATCGCCACTTCGGCACAGAATGGCCCATCAATGGACGTATGTTCGTGGTGTCGTTATGTGTGGAGCTGCCGTCCAGTAGGTGCCGTCAAAGAATGTCGGCGCAATGTCACATTCGGCAACGGGGGAGAACGAAGCCAAGGCCCGGCTCCCGCTCACCCGTACTTTGGGCATTGCCATGGTCGCGGTGCTTGTTGCCTGCGACTCTGCTGCTGTGCCTCTGTCCTTCGGCATGTTCGGCATGATACTGAATTCTTCCTCCATCGTTCCCCAAAAACCGCAAGGAACATTCATTCTCTCGCCCACCCTAGCACGAATGCCACCCCCCCCTATAGCAAAATCCGCCCAAAAAGTGAATCCCTTGTAACATTCATGTGAAGATGAAGTGGTGGTGGGCGGACGCGGATTGGCCGCAGTCCGACGTATCGGACTAGAATGGGACGCTAGTGGTTTGTACGCAGGCCCGCAAGGTAGCGTTGTAAGTATGAAGAAGGACTGAGCCCATGCACATTATGTTCGTCTGCACCGGCAATATTTGTCGTTCTCCCATGGGTGAGCTATTGCTCACTCGCTACCTCTCTGGCACCACGGTGCAGGTTTCCAGTGCGGGTACGCATGGTTTGCCCATGCATCAGATTGATCCCAACAGCGCCCTGCTTATGGAAAGCGTAGGAATCGAACCGAGTGGGTTCCGTTCTCGGCGCCTGACGCAGCCGATGGCAAAGTCCGCTGATCTGATCCTGTGCTTTGAAAAGGATCAGCGTAAGGACATCGTCACGTTGGCTCCCACTGCTGTGAAATACACGTTCCTATTGGGTGACTTCGCAAACATGTGCGAGTACTGCGCGCGCAACGGGCTGGTCAAGGGCTTGACCATTCAGGAACGCTTACAGTCAGTGATTGACTCTGCTTCCATTATTCGGCCCATGCTTCCCGAACCCGAGGATATTGAAGATCCGCACGGCAAGGAATACGCAAAGTTCCGTACCGCAGCAGAGCAGACGAACAAAGCGCTGCGCACCATCCTGACCAGCATGCGCAAGCACTACCGCGTTGAGGAAGCTCCGGTGCGCCCTCAAATCACGCGGCAGTATGCTTACACGGTCTGACATCAAGCTGACGTAAGACGTAAGTATTCACGTCATTCTCACGCCGGTTTCATCTCCCGATACGATTTGTCCGTTACAGTGGCATGCTGTTGGGTGATGACAGTGGGAGTAATGAGTGACTGATTCTAATATTGCCGGCATCGCCGAGGCGGATTTCGGGAAAGCCGGCGTCTCGTTTGATAATGATCGACCGATATTGGTCGATTCCTCAGATTTTTTGTTCTATGCGGCGCTCGCCATGCTGCCGATTGACGGCACAGTAGCAGGCCCATACATGCCGTTTTGGACACCGCTTTCTCCGTGGTTGTTTATGGCATATGCGGTAGCGAACTGGCGTTTGCTGCCGCAGGTTTGGCACCGTTTCCGCGCATTCTTCCTGTTTCCGGTGCTGTTAATCGCGCTGTCTGCAGTGGATTGGTGTCTGGTAGCATTCCATCGGCTTCCGGCGCTGGTGTCGCTGGCCGGCGTGGCTGGGGCTCTCGCCTGCCTGTGTGCGTTGGACATGGCATTACGTATCAAGCGCTTGTCTTGGCGGCGCATGTTGGATCTGCTGATTCTCGTATATTGGTTCGCCTTCGCAGTCGGCGTGGTGCAGCGGTTGTCAATCATGTTTGATTGGACTTCCGTAAAGAACTTCTTCATTCATCTGATGAGCCGCCAGTACATCAGCAGCACTTCGCATTGGGGCGGTGGCCGCCCGCAGTTTCTGTTCGCAGAACCGAGCTATATAGGTATGCACCTGTTCGGTGTGCTGCTGCCGCTGATCTGGCTGGTGCGTGGTCGTGACCACAAGCGTGCAAACCAACTGCGCGTCCTTATCATGGTATTCGCTGCAGGCTCGGTGCTCATGGGTGCAGGCGTGCGCATCATTCTTGACTCGATTATCGCGTTGGTGTTTGTGATTATCGAGATGAACAGTTGGCACACGTGGCGCGGCCGGCTTGTGGCGTTCGGGGAACTGGTGGTCACGGTCGGTCTCGGCGCATGCAGCGTGGCAGTGAACCATCGGTTGAGCTCCATAGCCGAGCTTGGCTTTGACGGTGACGGTTCGTTCTATGCCCGTTTATGGCAGTCACTGGGACCAGGTGCGGGTGCATTGAAGCATCCAAAGCAGTTGTTGCTCGGCTATGGCGCAGGCAATCTATCCGATGCCACCCATCAGGGTGCCGATGCCGCAGTGCGGTCTCTGGAACGTCTGGGCCTGAACGCTTCGGCACCGAAGGGCTGGTACGCACAAGTGACACCAGCAAACATGTTCACGATGAGCGCCTACACCAGCTTTTTCGTGGAGTTCGGCCTGATTGCTTCTGTAATTCTCGTGGTACTAGTGCTGTGGTGGATTAGCCATAACCATGCCTGGAACAAGACCACTGTCTGCTGGCTGCTGTTGACCATATACCTGTATGTGCAGTTCGAAGGATATGCCTTTTATGCCCTTCCACTACTCCTATGGGCAGTGGCTGCCGTGCCAAGGCTTAAATCAAAATGAGAATTCTGATGACTCATATATTTGGAGTATTCCGATCATGGTGATTGTGCATTGGCTTATTTCGGCGGTTTACTCGAAGTTATTCTTGCTCGTGTGAAGAATAGCCTTATTCCCGGATTCAATTTGTAAGTGCAACACTCGTCTTTGGGTGGCTTGTCTTTGACATTATCTTGCCGAGCTCGCGGTACCAAACCTCGTTGGGCGTTTCCCAGTCCAGGACCTTCATGGGGGTGTCGTTGATCTCCTGGACGATGGCCTGCAGGTCCTCGTCCGTCAGGTCGTCGAAGCTGGTTCTCTTGGGCAGGTAGCGGCGGATGCGTCCGTTGCGGTTCTCGTTGCTGCCCCTCTGGTGTGAGGAGTACGGGTTCGCATAGTAGGTGAGCATGCCGAGGGCCTCGTCCACGAGCAGGTGGCAGGAGGACTCCGTGCCGTTGTCCCAGGTGCGGTCGATCCTCGCGGGCGCGGGGATGTCCTTGTGGATGTCGTATTCGGCGCGCGCCGTGGCCGGCGCGCCCTTGTCGGGGATGAACCGGGCGAACAGGCGGCGGCTCTTGCGTTCGACCTGCGTGTCGATGCACCGTTTCGAGGGGGCCGTGCCGACCACGGTGTCGGATTCGAAGTGGCCGAACTCATGGCGCGAGTCCACCTTCTTCGGCCGGTCCGTGATCGGCACGCGCATCGGGATGCGCGGTCCCCTCGCCCTCCTGCCCTTCGAACGCGTGCGGTGCCGCTTGCCGCGAGGCAGGTACCGCCTGAGGTCCAACGCCCTCTGCGGTTTCGCGTGGATCCACCGGTGGAGGCATTCGTGGCTTATCCGCATGCGCGGGTCGTCGGGCCATTCGACCTTCAGCCGCCCCTCGATCCTTTCCGGCGTCCACCCCTTCCTGAGCGCGTCCATCACCCATGCGAGCAACGGGGAGTAGGACATGCGCATGGGCCTGCGGGATTCGCGCGCACGCGTCTCGGCCTTCCTCTGCGCGGTCATGGCCAGTAGAACGGGCGGGACGTCCACGCGCCCGCCTTCAGCCGTTTCGGCCGGTAGGGGCGGTAGGACCCGTTCTCGTCGGACGCGACCCACAGGCCGCGTCCCGGCTCGCGGCTGACCGTGGACTTGTCGCGGCCGATCCTCAATGCGATCTGGCACACGCCGAGCCCCTCGCGGTTCCTCAACTCGTCGATCCGGACCCGCTCCTCGCCCGACAGGTGGGAATACACTTTCGTCATGGGCGCAACACCTTCTCCAGTTAGAACCTGAACCCTTCCAACCATAGAGCGGGTGTTGCGCTTCTATCTAGAACCCGGGATCCCCCGGAAAATAGAAGATAAGTAGTACACTACTACTAAGTTTAGTTGAGATGGAGGGCGTGCGGAGCTGTGAGCC
>CXQY01000003.1_pt1 | contig 7169 bp, 8 predicted proteins | sample 591851 | NCBI WGS metagenome assembly CXQY01 (sample SAMEA3491305, study PRJEB9169) | human gut metagenome | biome: ENVO:mammalia-associated habitat; material: ENVO:feces | place: Bangladesh | collected 2010-04-07 | reverse complement strand
AGCACGATGCCTCCTTGCAATGCATCAAACCACTGCGGCCAGCTGCGGCCATCAGACGAATTTAATGTTGAGGTTCATTCCGCTTCACCAAATTCGTATTATCATCATATCGTCATAACGTATTATCGTCATATCGGCGTGTCGCTATGGCGAACCGCAATCCGTATGCTCCTTTTATCAGCCAGAATCAGATTCGAATTCAGTCTCAACAAGACTGTTAACCACCGACCAATGAAGCATCGAGGCCGGCTCAATCGGCAAATGCAACAGTAAGAACCTAGATTGCCCCGAAAGTCACGCCGTTGCGGACGGCCTTGCGTTCGGCTTTGCGCTCCTCGGCATTTTCGATGCGTTGGATGCGCAGCTGGCGCCAATCCTCGCGCATATCGCGGAAGCGTTCGGCCAGTGTCACGTCGTCGTTATCAGCGGCGGCATCAGCCGAGTCCGCATCGGCCTCGATACCTGCGAACTTGGTGACTCCCAGTTTCAATAGACCCAGTAATTCGCTCAGGGCTTCCGGCATGGGCTCTTCGCCCTCATCGGCAGACTTGGTCAGCCCTTCGATACGCCGGCGAAGCGCATCCGCATCTTCAGGATCAATCTTGAGACCGGCGATCAACGACTGACGCATGGTCTCGTAATCGAGGTTGGCAAAGAAGTTCAGCTGCTGCAGAGTCATGAATCCCTTGAGTTCAGGGAATCGATGAACAACATATTCTTCGCGGTCATCGGCTGCGCGCGTCCAATCGCGGGTGAGCTGTGGATCCAAGGTGGCGGTAATCGACCCTTCGCGCAGACGATAGTGATATAGCACCTTAGGAATGCGCACCACGCGCGTGGCCTCGCCGATCACATTGCAGATGCGGGAGAGATCCTCGATTTTGCGGCCCACTGGGAAGGAGAAGCCGTGTTCCTGATAGGTGGACGCGGGTGCCAGAAAGGCCCAGAAATAGCCATCAATCTCGGCTTTGACCTGCTTCTTGATGGCTTCGACCGGAGTCAGCACCTGCACTTCATCGAAATCATTGTGACGATAGCTGGAGAGCAGTGGCTTGTCGTTCTCGGAGATGGTGTCGAACTGGAACATCACTAGATCGGCATCGTATTCACGCATGGCATTCAGACAGTCTTCCACCAGCGTGGGCGCCACAGTGTCATCCGAATCCGCAAAGTAGATGTATGAGCCGGTCGCCTGGGCGATGCCGGCATTGCGTGCGTCGGACAGTCCGCCGTTGGGCTTGTGAATCACCCGCACGCGCGGGTCGCGGGTGGCCCAAGCGTCGCACATGGCCGGGCAGTCGTCAGGCGAGCCATCATCCACCAGCAGAATCTCGAGGTTGCGATAGGTCTGAGCAACCACAGACTTCACGCATTCATCAAGAAATTTCTCGACCTTATATACCGGGATGATGATGCTGACCAACGGCTCCTGTTCCATGCCTCCAGCGTAGCGCCGTCGTGCGAACGCGGCGGCGCTGCGGGTTCGCGGACCGCGAAACCCTTAGAAATCCCAGTCGTCGTCATCGGTTTCTTCGGCCTTGCCCATCACGTAGGAGGAGCCGGAGCCGGAGAAGAAGTCGTGGTTTTCGTCGGCGTTGGGGCTCAGCGCGGCCAGAATCGCAGGGTTCACGTCGCAGATCTCAGCTGGGAACAGCGCCGGGTAGCCAAGGTTCATCAGAGCCTTGTTGCCGTTATAACGCAGGAACTTCTCGACGTCCTCGGTCAAGCCCACACGGTCGTAGAGGGACTGGGTATACTCCACTTCGTTGTCGTACAGCTCGTTGAGCAGGTCGTAGGTGTAGTCCTGCATATCCATGCGCTCGGCGTCGGTGAGCTGGGCGATGCCCTTCTGGTACTTGTAGCCAATGTAGTAGCCATGCACGGCCTCGTCACGGATGATGAGGCGAATCACGTCGGCGGTGTTGGTCAGCTTGGCGTGCGCGGAGAAGTACATCGGCAGGTAAAAGCCGGAGTAGAAGAGGAACGATTCGAGCAGGGTGGAGGCCACCTTGCGCTTGTACGGGTTGTCGCCCTCGTAGTAGTCGAGCACAATCTCCGCCTTCTTCTGCAGGAACTCGTTGTTCTCGCTCCAGTCGAAGGCCGCGTCGATCTGCTCGGTGGAGCACAGGGTGGAAAAGATGGACGAGTAGCTCTTGGCATGCACGGATTCCATGAAGGCGATGTTGGTGTACACGGCTTCCTCGTGCGGGGTGAGCGCGTCCGGAATCAGGGAGACGGCGCCGACCGTACCCTGGATGGTGTCCAGCAGGGTCAGGCCGGTGAACACGTGCATGGTGAGCGTGTGTTCGTCTTCGGTCATCTTCTGCCAGCTGGGGATGTCGTTGGAGACGGGGACCTTTTCGGGCAGCCAGAAATTGCCGGTCAGGCGATCCCAGACCTCGAGGTCCTTCTCGTCTTCAAGGCGGTTCCAGTTGATTGCGGAGACGCGGTCGATGAGTTTCAGCGGTTTGCGCGGAATAGAGATAGGTGCCATGAGTAGTGTTCCTTTTACTCGTTGTCGTTATCGTTATCGTCGTTGGACTTGTTTTCGAACTCCTCCGGCGCGGTCAGCCGGAGCAGTGCCTTATAAATCATTGGTGACATTGTGGTTCCTTAGAGTGGTTGGGCTCCCCTCAGTCCGCTTCGCGGCCAGCTCTCCTCAGGGAGGGGAGCCAAGAAAGGGAGCCCGATATATGAATGGACATCTGTGGTTGTTCGATGCGTGCGGCCTCTAGGCGCACCGAGGGAAGGCGTACGAAGGTACGTCGACCGAGGAGCAACGACGAGGACGCTCCATCGAACAATCAGAGCATGCAGGAGACGCAGCCTTGGACTTCGGTTCCTTCCAGGGCTTGCTGACGGATACGGATGTAGTAGAGGGTTTTGATGCCCTTGCGCCAGGCGTAGATCTGCGCCTTGTTGAGGTCGCGGGTGGTGGCGGTGTCCGGGAAGAACAAGGTCAGCGACAGTCCCTGATCCACGTGCTGAGTGGCCTCAGCGTACGTGTCGACGATGGCCTTCCAGCCGATTTCGTAGGCGTCCTTGTAGTACTCAAGGTTGTCGTTGGTCATGTAGGCCGCCGGGTAATAGACGCGCCCGATCTTGCCTTCCTTGCGAATCTCGATCTTCGAGGCAATTGGGTGAATCGAGCTCGTGGAGTGGTTGATGTAGGAGATCGAACCGGTGGGCGGCACGGCCTGCAGGTTCTGGTTGTAGATGCCGTCCTTCAAAATCGCGTCGCGCAACGTCTCCCAATCGGACACGGTCGGAATCTCGATGCCGTACTTGGCGAACAGCTCACGAACCTTGGCGGTACGCGGTTCAAGCGAGCGGCGACCATCGGTGTACTTGTCAAAGTAATTGCCTTGGCCGGCCGGCTTGGCGTAGTCGGACGTAGCGAAGCTCTTGAACGGATGGCCGTGTTCCACGGCGAGCGCGTGCGAGGCGCGGTAGGCATGGTAGGCCACGGTCATGAAGTACATGTCGGTGAAGTCGAGGCCTTCTTCGGAGCCGTAGTGAATGCCTTCGCGGGCCAGGAAGCCGTGCAGGTTCATCTGGCCGAGGCCGATGGCGTGGCCTTCCTCATTAGCGCGGCGAATCGAGGGCACCGCGTCGATACTCGTGTGCTCGGCCACCGAGGTGAGCGCACGGATCGCGGTTTCCACGGTGTACGCCAGTCCGCCATCAATTGCCTTGGCAATGTTCAGCGAACCCAAGTTGCAGGAGATATCGCGGCCCACGTGCGCATAGGTGAGGTCTTCGTTGTATGCGCTCGGCTCCTGCACCTGCAGGATTTCGGAGCACAGGTTAGACATGGTCACGCGGCCTTCGATCGGGTTGGCGCGGTTGACCGTGTCCTCAAACACGATGTATGGGTAGCCGGACTCGAACTGCAGCTCGGCGATGGTGGTGAAGAACTTGCGGGCGTCGATGTAGGTCTTCTTGATGCGATCGTCGGCCACCATCTCGTCGTAGTGCTCGCTGACGGAGATGTCGGCGAACGGCTTGCCATATACGCGCTCCACATCGTAGGGGCTGAACAGGGCCATCTGGGCCTTCTGCTTGGCCAGTTCGAAGGTGATGTCCGGAATCACCACGCCAAGCGCCAGTGACTTGATGCGGATCTTCTCATCCGCGTTCTCTCGCTTGGTGTCCAGGAATCGCAGGATATCCGGGTGGTGGGCGTTGAGGTACACCGCGCCTGCGCCCTGACGTGCGCCGAGCTGGTTGGCATAGGAGAAGGAATCCTCCAGCAGCTTCATCACCGGAATCACGCCGCTGGACTGGTTTTCGATGTGTTTGATCGGGGCGCCGAGCTCACGCAGGTTGCTCAGCAGCAGGGCGACGCCGCCGCCACGCTTGGAAAGCTGGAGGGCCGCGTTGATGCCGCGCGAAATCGACTCCATGTTGTCTTCGATGCGCACCAGGAAGCAGCTGACCGGCTCGCCGCGCTGGGCCTTGCCGAGGTTCAGGAAGGTCGGGGTGGCAGGCTGGAAACGGCCGGCAAGCATTTCGTCGGCGTATTCGATGGCCTGCTGCTCGTTGCCGGCGGCGAGCTCCAATGCCACGGCGGTGCAACGCTGCGGGAAGTCCTCAAGATAGAGGCGACCATCGAACGTCTTGAGCGCGTAGGACGTGTAGAACTTGAACGCACCAAGGAAAGTGCCGAACTCAAAGCCGGCGGATTCCACGTGCTCGTAGATGCGGTCGAGGAATTCAGCGGAGTACTGGTTGAAGACCGCAGGGTTGTAGTACTGGTTGCTGATCAGGTAGTCGAGACGCTCGGCGGTGGAGTCGAACTGCTTGCTGTTGGCGGCCACATGGCCGGTCACGTATTCACGCTCGGCGGCCTTGTCCTTATCGAACTGGATCTTGCCGTCGGCATCATAGAGATTGAGCATCGCGTTGAGCGCGTGGTAGTCGTGTGCCGGATCGTACTGTTCTGCCGAGGTGTCGGTGGTGTTGTCGAGCGACAGTTCGGTGTTGGTGAGGTCGGTCATTGGAGTCCTTATTGCTGTTGAGCGAAGAAGTGGACGAGGCCGTTGCGGACGGCAGCGGTGTCTTCTGGCGTACCCATGAGTTCGTAGCGGTATAGGTAGGGGACGTGGCATTTGGCGGCGATGATGTCGCCGGCGGCACAGTAGGCCTCGCCGAAGTTGGTGTTGCCTGAGGCGATGACGCCGCGAATCCATGCGCGGTTGTCGGGGTCATTCAGGAAACGCTTGACCTGAATCGGCACTGCTTTCTTGACCACGCCACCGCCGTATGTGGGCACCATGATGACGTATGGCTCGCGGATGTTGAGAGCCGGATCAGCTGCTCGCAGTGGAATGCGGTAGACGTTGATGCCCTCGTCCTGTAATCGGCAGCTGGCTACAAATCGCGCGGTGTTCTCGGAGGCCGACGAAAAGTAGACCAGTGCTCCGATCACATTGCTGGTGGCGGCGAATTCAGGCTGGCTGGCACCGGGAACACTTTCCGCGGTGATGCCGGATTCGGTCTGGCTCACGCGGAAACCATGGCCGAAGCATTGGCCTCAGCGCTTACCTGCTGGGCAACCTCACGAATCAAATCGGGGCGGTAGCCGGTCCATGAGTTGTTCGGCGTGATCACCACTGGAGCCTGCTGGAAGCCTGCGGCCTGCAGCTGCTCGAAAGTGCCCGGGTTCTCCGTCAGGTCCACGGTCTCGAACGGCACACCAAGCTTGGTGAGCTGGCGCTTGGTGGCGTTGCATTGCGGGCAATGCGGCTTGGTGAACACGGTGACAGTCATGGCGACTCCCCTCCATCTATCTCTGTTGAACAGTGAAACGATGGCCATATTACATCTGTGTAGCTTGAAATCAATGCACTATATGTAGTGGCGTGTATCACACAACAAACCTAGATATAGTGGTTTCTGTTGATATTCCGCCATTCTTGAGAAGCCCTGAAAATCGGCGTGCAGCGACTCACCAAGTTATATGTGGCATTGTTCACATTTGCGCTTTGATCGTCATATTTAAGTTTCGAGGGGCTGATTTGAACCTTTCCGGAGGTCTATCTCCGTTTCAAGGGGCCGGTCATCCGCCGAAACACAAGTACAAACGCCTTCTTGCCACCGTCATTTCGCCATTCTTGGACCGCTTCTACTTGGGCACCAGCCCCTCGAAACGGAGATAGAGCTTCCCAAAAAACAAAATCAGCCCCTCGAAACGGAGAATGAACGCCGACGCCCCCATATGACGGCAAAAGGCCTGACCGGATGTCCAAACGAGCATACGGCCAGGCCTTAAGGAAAGGAGATGAGGAAATTCAGTTATCAGAATTGATGTGGCACGAATTACTCCGCCTCGGCCTTAGCTTCGCCTTCGGGGAAGATTATCTTGAACACGAAGAAGAAGATAATCATCGAGACTCCACCCGTGATAAAGGTGACCAGCAGGTTGTACACGGCCAACGGCACATACGCCTGCGCAATCGGCATCCATAAATTATTGAAGCCATTGCAAATCAGCGAGATAGCCACCCAAGCAATGAAGTACCACATTGCCTGATACACCGGATTGCCATGGCTCTTGAAGGTGATATCGAAGGATTCGCGGTTATAGGACTTGACCACGCGGATGCCCTGCAGGTTCTCGTCGACCACGTTGTTCAACGCATCGTAGGTGTAAAACACGCGCTCGAACACGGGGTGCACGAGCACGACCAGACCGTTGTGAGTTGCGGTCGTAGTCGTAGCAGTTGCAGTGCGTATGCCGCGAATACGGGAGCCCCTTCGTTCCCATGCCATCTCTTATATCGAAATTATATGGGAGCTTGCTGGATAGGGAATAGACAAGGTGGCGTGTTGTATTGGATAATATGACTGTTTTGCCGGCGATTCGCGGACGGCGTAGTGCGCGGGATGGCGGCGAATAGAGGCTTCACACGAGCCTGATGCAGAGCATGCCGCGATGATGAGTCGGGCATGATACACGCAAGAGTTGCGGTTGTCGGTATTGAGCTATATATTTGTGAAGTTGTGTGTTCGGCCTGCCGGGTAAAACCAGCGACCGGATACGTGAAAGACTTGACACATCAAGGTTTAAGGGAGTCCATCATGGCAGCTCGTTGCGCAGTGTCGAAGGCGTCTCCGGTGTTGAAACCGTGATGACCAAGCTGCACGCCGGCGGCAAGTTTGGTGGC
>CXQY01000054.1_pt1 | contig 8769 bp, 8 predicted proteins | sample 591851 | NCBI WGS metagenome assembly CXQY01 (sample SAMEA3491305, study PRJEB9169) | human gut metagenome | biome: ENVO:mammalia-associated habitat; material: ENVO:feces | place: Bangladesh | collected 2010-04-07 | reverse complement strand
CAATTTGTCGGTCGAATCAATGATGCCGTTGGCCGCCCCTAAGTCTCCGGAGCCGCCGCTCTGGGCATCGCCGTCAGCGGTCTAGCCATAGGCGTCTCCACCGCGTATGCTGCGGATCCGGCCACCGGCAGCATCACCATCAACAACGGGGGCGAACGGCGCCGACCTCAAGAATGCGGCGTTCTGGTTCACCGCGGACACGCGATACCGGAGCATGGACACCGCCAAAATCACGCGCGGGCAGGTCGAATCCTGGCACAGGGCGGCGTTCGACCCGACCACGGGCGTGGTCGCGATCCCGGCCGGCTACGGGGCCCCGGTCGCATGGGCGTTCACCGCGGGAAGCCTGCCCCCGAACGCGCGCATCGACTTCACGATGACGCTCACGCCGGCCGGCAACAAGTCCGGCAGCACGTACGTGAACCGGTGGGCGGACGGCGACAACAAGGTGGATGCGGTCACGCAGGTCGTGGAACGCGAGGCCGGCGGCGTCGCATGGTACGACTACGCGCATGACGGAATCCGCCAGACGACGGACATGCTCCTGCCCGGCGTCCACGTCACCCTGACCGACGCGGACGGGAACGCCGTCCGATCGCTGAACGGCGGCGATCTGGCCACCACGACCGGCAGGGACGGAAGCTGGAAGCTGTCCGGCATCCCCGCGGGGCGGGGCTACCGGCTGCGGTTCACGCCCGCCGACGGCATGGACTGGCGGAAACTCGCCGTCACCGTGAAGGACGCGAAGGATGCGAGCGAGGCGAACGACTCCGACGCGGATCCGGAAACCGATGCGAACGGCCTGGCCGCGGGCGTCATCGGCCTGAAGGACTTCCCCGCCGCCGGGGACATGGCCGCCGCCCTGTATTCGGATCCGAACGAGGACTGCGGCCTGGCCGGCAGGCTCGCCCCCGAAACCCCGGTCACGCTCACCGCCTCCAAGACCCTGGCCGGCCGTCCCGGCGGCAAATGGCTGGACGGCGAATCCTACACGGCGAACATCACCGCCGTCGGCGGGGCGCCCGCCGGCGCACTGCCGACGACCGTCACGTTCGCCGACGGCAAGCCCGTCACCCTGAACGTGAACACGGATCCGTTCACCCTGCCCGGCAGCTACCGGTACGAGGTCAGGGAGACGAAGGGCACGCGCGGCGGCGTCACCTACGACACGGCCGCGTGGACGATCACGGTCACGGTCGCGGACGATCCCGCGACCCTGCGACGCCATATCACGGCCGCCGCGGCGACCGGCGGCAAGACGGGCACGGCGATCGTGTTCCGCAACACGTACAGGCCCGCCGACACGAGCATCACATTAAGGGCGTCGAAGAAGCTCACCGGCCCCGACTCCACGGACGTCGCATTGCAGGACGGACGATACACGTTCCAGGTGAAGGACACGGACGGGCGCATCCTCCAATCCGCATCCAACAGGGCGGACGGAAGCATCACGTTCACCCCCATCGGATTCACCGCGGCCGACCTGAACGGCAGGCAGTCCGTCTCCCATGACTACCTGATCGTGGAGAAGGACACGTGCGGCCCCGACTGCAAGGCGGACATGACCATCCACCGGGCGCACGTCACCATCACCGACGACGACAACGGGCGGCTGGCCGCCACCGTCACCTACGACGGGAAGACGACGACGCCCGTGTTCCGCAACACGGTCACCCCGTTGACGACGCTCCCGTTGACCGGCGGCCGCCCGGACGATCCCGTGCCGGCGGCGTACGCGATGCTCCTGGCCGGACTGCTCGCCGCGATCGCCGCGATCCGCACAGGACGCAGACGCGGGGCTCACCGCAGGTGACATGCCCATGCGAGAGGGGGCATGCCCGCCTCCTCTCGCAATCCGTTTTCCCGCATCATGCGGGATGCCTCGCGGGCCGTGCCGCGTCCGCGTCAGATGAGCGCGTCATGTCCGCCGGCGGCCAAAAACACGACGTTCCCGGCGCCGTCGCGCGTCCAGTGGATGCGCCACGAGTCGGGCATGCCCTGCTGGACGACGGTCCGCCACACCGGATTGCCCCAGTCGCCGATCATGTTCGGCGTTCCGTTCGGCCCGTTGCGGTACGGGTGGCGGGCGTCCAGTCCGAGGAGGATGCGCGCGCACGCCTCCACCGTCTTCGCCCGGCGCGGGCTGGACGCGATGGTGGCGGCGAAGCCGGGCGTCATGGTCCAACGGGCGGGCAGACGGTTCGCCCGCTTGCCTTCCGCCGGGATGAGACGCGCCCATGCGAGCCGGATCTCCAGATCCAGCCAATCGTCCGGATCGTCGAACAGGGGGTACAGATCCTCCACGTCCGCGGATGACGCGGCGCGCAGCCGTTTCAGTTCGCCCTTCAGCCGCTTGTTCTCCGCGCGCAGCCTCCTCCCGTCCGGACGATCCCCGGCATCCGCGGCGGGCGCGGGCTTCGGGTCGGGGCGGCGCATGAACGTGGCGTGCGCCATGGCGCGCCCGATCAGGTAGTCGGGGCTCGTCGGCCCCTTGTCCAATACGATGATCGCCCCCTGCCCGGCGTGCAGGATGGCGGCCGCCCCGTTGTACATGCACGCGACCCCGTCGGTCAGCCCGTCCAGCCGGTTCGCCGCCGGCGGGTCGGGCAGCCAGTACACGTCCACGTCCGTGCCGGCCAAGGCGTCCCCGATGTCCGCCGGGTCGAACCCGGGACGCCCGTACCGGTCGGCGGACAGGACGACCAGCGTGTTCCTTCTGTCCGGATCGACCACCTTCGCCGCCAGGTTCATCAGCGCGCCGTCGTCGCGTATCGTCGAATAATCCATTTCCACGCCCCTTTCCGTTCCGTGCACGGGGGCGGGCATGCGTCCGCGGGCGAACAAGGGGGACGCATGCTAGAATGTAACCGTCCGTGACATCAAGGAGGTGGATGGTGCCGTCCATAGAGGAAAGAATCAGGCCTATCTGGCGCAAATGGAACGGCGTCATCCCCGTCTGGGAGGCCGAAAGGGCCGGGATACGCCCCGATTCGTTCCGTCGTTGGGCGCTGCGCAACCCCGATGCGACCCACCCCAGGAAAGGCGTGTACATGTGGTATCCGGACGTGCCCGACGGAGAGGAACCCGACTGGGAATACGCGCCCGTCTCCGCCGAACTCGCATGGGCCGGCCCCGATGCCTGGCTTTGTGGGCCCTCCACATTGGAGACCGCGCGGATAGGAAGCGTCGGCGGCATCAGGACCAGCATCGCCGTCCCCAAACGCAGACGGCCCGAACCGGGCATCATCTGGCGCGTCACGACGAGGAGACCCACGACGACCATCGCCGGCCTCCCATCCGAAAGCATCCCCGACGCGCTCCGCTCCAGCATCGGACTGCTCGATTCGGACAAGATGATCGAGGCGGTTCGCGACGCTTGGGCCAAGGGCCTCATCGACGAATCGGAAAGAAGGGAACTGGAGGCGGCGGTATGATGTTTTTGGGGAATCCGAAACCGAAATCGTCGGCAAAAGATCCTGCATCAGAACATCCACAACACGATACTTCTCCAATTCCTCGAGGGGCTGGGAGTCGCCAAAGGCGGCGGCGCCCTGTCGTTGAGAATGCCGTTGCCGAAAGGTCGTGTCTCCCGCGATTTTGATTTTACGACCAGTGGAAAATAGCCGCTTTGCCTTGCGGGAGTAGGGCTGAGCGGCTTTTCTTATTCCCACGGTTTCCCGCGTATTCTCACGTTTTCCCGGGATAATGTGGGCAAAATGTGGGCAAAAATCAGCCCCGCGTCTTGTGGTTGCGGGGCCATGCATTGTCCTCCATGTGTCGGCAGGGTGGATGGGTTGGTCCGGCATTTCCGACACGCCGGTTACTTTTTGTAACCGAGTGTGGTATGATGAATATGTCAACGGGAAGCGCAAGGCAAGCCCGAAAACGAGCGGAAAGGCTCCAACAATGGACATCAAGGCATTCTGGGCAGAAAACCACCTCGGATTCACCACCCGCAACGGTTGCGAAATCTTCTGCACCTCTCACATCTTCAAGGACCGCGAGAAGATGCAGCTGCTCAAGCAGCACGGCGACGAGCTCATGGCCTACGCCCGCTCCGTGGTCGGCGACGACTGCACGGAATGGACCGAGAAGGGCCGCTGGTTCGACGGCCCCGACTCCCGCCGCGCCGAGGTGAGCACCGAGGACGGACAGCTCGGCGTCTACTGCTACGAAAACGGCGAGCTCGTATCCTACGACGAGACGGTCGACGATCTGGACAAGGCCTGCGATCTCGCCCGCGAATGGGCCCGCACAGGCGAGTGGCGCTGAAACGGCCGAACCGAAACCGAGAATCCCGGAGAACGCGACATGACCTGTTTTGAAATCCACCCGACCTGCGGGCACGACTACACCGCCGACATCGACGCCGACGCCCCAGGATGGGCCGAGGGAGGGGTCGAAAGAACCGTCGAGTGGCTGGACACCATACCATGCCCGATCTGCCCGCGGGCTGAGCATATCGACGACTACAAGCGATACTATGCCGCAGTCCGTATGACGCGGCCACCCATCCTCCCATGGACGCACTACGACCTCGAAAGCGGCCGGGAACTCGACCGCGAGGACGACACCATCAGCCCGGCCGAGCTGAAATGCCAGCGTGAGCGCATGGGGCTTACCACGAAATGGCTCGCGGAACGGTGGGACGTGGCGGAATACAGCGTCAAACGCTGGGAGACGAACCGGCTCCTGCCCACCGAATTCATCGAGGACTGGCTCGCCCTGATGTACGACTATGCCCAGCAGGTCGACACGTACTCCAAGCGCGATGCCATCATCGTCCCTCGCGTCAACATGGATTCGCTGGCCTACCCGGGGGCCTTTTACAGGTCGGCCGGTTTGGATGCCAACCGGGAGACTGGCGCCCCCATCGAATTCGGCGACGTGCCCATCTCGGATATCGTCATCAGGGACCCGCAGGACCTGTACACGCGCTCCCTGCTGCGGGAGCTCAGGCAGCGCGTGCAAGCCCACGTGGATGAAGAGGGGACGGTGAGCCGCGATTCCCGTGCTACAACAAACATGTCGCCCCGAAAGGGGTGCGGATTGAAATAATGATGCAGACAGTATCGTTGTCTTGATATCTTGTCTCCGGGCAACCGGTGTGGATCGAAATAAGATCTGTGGATACGGCAGCAATGTTGTATGCATGGCGGTTATGCCGCATGTCACCGGTCGCAAGACCGGTGCGGATTGAAATAATGACGCAGATAGTATCAGTGATGGTACCTATTCGGCTAGTGACGGCGGGATCTTCGTGATTCCGCCGTCATTATTTTTTACCTGTGGATACGCGAAAACCGCCCACTCCATTCCGGCGTTATGCCGGTTGGAGTGGGCGGTTTCGTTATAGGGCTGGTCTTGGGCGTCTTACGCCTGTCCGACTGCCTGAAGCAGGCGCGTGTACCATGGGGCGGTCTTGGAGCCGAGCTTGAAGCAGGGCAGTTCGTGGCCGAGGGTCTGCTTGGCGACCATCTGGAGGGCGGTCACCTGGTCGGGGTGGGTGAGGGTGGCACTTGGTGCCGTCGAACCATACGAGATAGTTCTCGCCGTTGGGTTGGATGATGCACTGCATCCGGTTCTCCTGACTATTGGTGTTTCCTGTGATGAGACTTTTTAGCCCGCAAACCCGGTATTTCAATGCCGGGTTAGGGCGTACCGAAGTTTACATATGGTAGTAAATATGCTATCATCATTCCCATGAGCGCAAGCGATGAACGGTTCACACATGGTAGGACTTCGGTGTACAATCTGAACTACCACATCATCTGGTGTACGAAATACCGCCGCAAGGTGCTCAAGAACGGAATCGACTCGGATTTGAAGACGATTCTCAGGGAGATAGCCGACGAGCACGGCTACCGTATCCCGCATATGGAGGTCGGATTGGACGACCACATCCACCTGTTCGTGTCGGCTCCGCCGAAAATCAGCGTGAGCAGCATCGTCAAACAGTTGAAGGGCACGTCCAGTCTCAGATTGTTCGCCATGCACCCCGAACTGAAAAGCCAGTATTGGAAACGCAAGGGCGAACGGAGCCTGTGGTCGCCCAGCTATTTCGCGGAAAGCATCGGCTCGGTCAACGAGCGGGCGGTGGCCAAATACATCGACGACCAACGAGCGAAGGAGCGTGAATCACAATGACCATGCGCAAGGTGGCGCAGCGCATACCGTTCACGCCGTCCAAGACCCAGGCTGCATTGCTGGAACGGTGCTTCGGCGACAGGCGTTTCGCCTACAACCAGCAGGTCGAGGCGTTCAACGCGTACGACAAGGAGACGAACCCGAACCCCGAGTATCCGAACGTGACCGGCATGAAGAACGCGAACGAATGGCTCAGGGACAGTCCAATCCCGTCGAACGCGTTGAGCAACGCCATCATGGACTTCCGCAAAGCACAGTCGGCGTACTTCCGCAAAGCCCAGTACGAGAAGCATCGTCCCCGTTTCGCCTCAAGGAACGACAACATCCAATCATTCCGCAACACCATGCCGATACGCCGTATGGACGGCAACCGGTACCCGTTGTCCAAGAAGCTCGGCTCGGTGCGCATCCGCAAACGCGACCGGCTGCGCTACCCGATCGAGAACCTGTCCAGCTGGACGGTGAAACGGGAGAACCGCACATACTATCTGGTGCTCCTGTTCGACGTGGATATCCAGCCGAAAACGCGGGCCGAAGGCCGTATCGGCATCGACTTGGGCGTCAAGGAACTCCTCACGTTGTCCACCGGCGAGAAAATCGACTATCCGGACCGGCTGCGCCGATTGGAGGCTGACGTCAAACGGGAGCAGCGCAAACTATCCCGTCGAACGAAAGGGTCGAACAACCACCGCAAACAGAAGGCAATTGTAGCCAAGGCGTACGCCAAGCTCCGCCACTACCGCGATAACTTCCAGCACCAACTGTCCCACAGGCTGATAGAAGAGAACCAATTCATCGGCATGGAGACCCTGATGGTACGGAACATGACGCGGAAGGCACGCAAGAGGCTGGACGCGGACGGCAAGCCCATGCATAACGGCCAGTCACGCAAACGCGCGATGAACCGTTCCATACTCCGCGACGGGTGGAGCGGCCTCGTGAACAAGCTCTCCTACAAAGCGGAATGGTATGGTCGCACGCTCATCCGGGTGGGCAGGTTCTATCCGAGTTCCAAACTCTGCCACGACTGCGGGCGCAAGTACAAGGAACTGGTGTTGTCGGAACGCGAATGGACTTGCGAAAACTGCCACAGCAGACATGACAGGGATGTGAACGCCGCGTTGAACATCCGGGACGAAGCGATACGTATCAGTCAGGAAAACCAATAACGGGAAAAAGAACCGACCGACAATCGGGGATAGCCCGCTAAAAATGGGAAGCCTCTGGGTTCAGACGTATCATCTGAACCCAAGCAAGCCCAGTTCGCAGGAATCCCGTGGTTTCAACCACGGGAGTGTCAATCCGCCTCCATTCGAATTGCCGGAGGACGAGAAGCGGCCCAGGCTGGGGCAATCCCGAGAACCGAAAGGACTGCCCCAGCACGTCGCCGGTACTTTCAGAAAAAGAAAATGAATCCCGCCGAACGACCTTCGTCCTGTTCCGACAAGGGTTTCGATCCCCGTTAGAACAGGGTGTCCTGCACGGCCGGCCTGGGCCGGCCCATGCGTTCGAGGAACAGGTTGGCTGCATGGTCGGCTATCACGTCGCGTGCCGTCAAAGGCCGGTCGAGGCTCAATCCGTCGAGCCCGGTGAGCCGGCTGAACGCCACGTACGCCTGGCCGGCGGCGAACAGGGGATCCGACCGGCGGTGCACGCCCTCGAGCATCACCCCGTCCAGCAGCCCCTTGTCCATGACCGTGCGGATGGCCTTGGACTGGAAGAACCAGGGCCCCTCCCATTGGCCGCCGGGCCGGAACACCCTGGCCTCGGGGCCGCGCATGTCTATGACGGGCGGCAGTTGGGCGAGGTCGCCGGTGAGGATCATCTTCACGCCGCCGAACGGGAGCCTCGATTCGCGGGCGCCTTTGAGGAACCGGTCGAGGCAGTCCATGAGGTCGGCGCGCGCCATGCTCACCTCGTCCAGCACGATCGCGTCCAACGCCCGGTAGAGCCGGTCGCCGGACAGTTCGCGCCCCTTGGCCGCGGCCTTCGCGGGGGTGATGGACGGGCCGGCGTGCATGAACCGGTGCATGGTGACGCCCTGCACGTTCAGGGCGGCTATCCCCGTGGGAGCGAGCGTGAGGATGTTCCGATTGGGGTGGAGGCTCCGCCAGTGCCTGATGAGCGTGCTTTTCCCGGCGCCCGCCTTGCCGGTGAGGAACACGGTGCTGCGCGGGTCGTCCAACGCCCTGAGCGCGTCCGCGTCGTAATGGTATCCGCTTTCATCCATGCGGGCGCGTATGCGTCAGACGGCCCCGGCGGGACCCGGTATGCATCGCCCGGACCGGGTATGCGTGCGGTATGCATCAGGTGATGCATACCTTTCCGGCCTCGCTTTTCCGCTTGGTTCCGCCGATTCCGGGGGACGGCTTGCGCCGGTATGCGTGGTATGCGTGCCTCATAAGGGAAAACCCCATAAAAAGGAGTAACTCGGAAAACAGATGCATACAATGCATACCTTCCATTATCCTTCTTCCAATCCCTTGTATTCCAAGGGTTTTCGGCACCTCGAAGGTATGCATCAGGTGATGCATACCGCACGCATACCGATGCATACCCTCGGGTTTTTCTCCAATACTGGTAAAAAAACGGGCTTGTTTTCTCCGGTATTGGAGATTCTCG
>CXQY01000071.1_pt1 | contig 10307 bp, 8 predicted proteins | sample 591851 | NCBI WGS metagenome assembly CXQY01 (sample SAMEA3491305, study PRJEB9169) | human gut metagenome | biome: ENVO:mammalia-associated habitat; material: ENVO:feces | place: Bangladesh | collected 2010-04-07 | reverse complement strand
GGGTTATAGGAACTAAACGTGGTGTTTATGTTCCGGGTTTGGCCTTGTGGCAGTAGGCGTGTCGTGGTCGCCGCGATCTCGGATGCGGATGCGGCGGACACGGATCGTCTGGCGCTCGCCCTGCTGAAGGGCGGCCTGGCCGGCCCGGTGGGACTGGTGCTCGCCTGGCATGACGAAACGGATCCCCTGCGCCGCGCGATCGGCATCGGCTCCATGCTGGAGAAGGATGCGGGCCTGGTGCGGCGTGCGGCCAGGGTGATGCTGGTCCTCGACCCGGGTTTGGAGGGGACGGTCAGGCCGTCGGGGTCGAATGCGACGGATCTGCAGTACGCGTTGGCGTCGGCCGCGCCGGATCTTGACGTGTCGCCGATCCGCGGGCTGGCGTGATGCGCATGGTCAGGCCGAACACGTTGACCGTCGAGCAGACGGCGCGCCTGCTGCATGTGCCGGAGTCGTTCCTTCCGCGCCTGTACGAGCGGCGCCTGTTCCCCGCCCCGGATGCGGATGGGTGTTTCGACGCGGGGCGGGTGCGTGTCGCGTTGCGGCGTCTGCCGTGGCTGCGCGAGCTGGGCGTTCCCCTGTGCGAACGGGAGCTGGCGGGCATCGATCCCAGGCTGAGGATCCCCCCGTACCGGGGGTTCACGTGGTCGCAGCGCCGTTACTGCCGGCTGTGGCAGTGCCTGGATGCGGCGTGGGCGCCGGCCGCCTGACGTTCGGCGCCGGTCTTCTTCGGGGCTTCCCTCCGTCCCGTCATGGTCTTCGGATCGTGACGGGACGGAGGGAAGCCCCGTTCTGCATTGCCGCGGACGCATACGCGCGCGTATGAGCGAACCGTTGATGATCTTCGATGAGCGTATGGGGACGGCCCGCGTGGACATGCCTTGTCCCCGGCACGCGTCCTTCTCCTCGTTGGATGCGTGGATGCAGTGTCCGGGCCGTTGGGCGGCGTCAAGGCTCATGCCGAAGCCGCGCGAGTGGGGCAGTCCGCTCGTCCTGGGCGGCATCGCGCACGCCGCGTTGGAGTCGGCGTGCGCCGCCCCGGATGTTTTGACGCCGGACTGGCTCGCGTTGTGCCGCAGGGGCATCGACGTGGAGTACGCGCGCTGGCGGGAGCGCGGCTGGGGCGACGAGCCGATCCCCGCGGATGCGATGCTGCCGGATGGGCGGGTCGCGACGCGTGATGATTGGGCGCGTCTGGCCGCGGGCAAGCTGTCGGGGTTCGCGCTCACGGACGCGTTGGGACGTCCGCCGTCCCCGGCCGCCTTGGAGCAGGAGCTGCATGTGGACGTGGACGGGATCCCGCTGACCGGCAGCGTCGACTACCGTGACCTGGATGGGACGGTCGTGGATTGGAAGACGGGCCGCGTGCCGTCCCGCAGGGATGGGTGGGAACGGCATGCGGACCAGTTGCGCGCCTACAGGCTGATGCTTGAGGAATCGGGCGTGTGCGAGGTGCGTGCGGCGCGCGACGTGTACGTGGAGCATCGCGCGTGGAGGGAGGCCGACCTGTCGGATGCGGCGTGCACGGACACATTGTCCCGCTTCCATCGTGCGTGGGACGGGATGACGCGCGCCACCGGAAAGGATGGGGACGGGATCTTTCCGTTGGTCCCGTCCGGCTTGTGCGCGTGGTGTCCGGTGGCGGCCGCCTGCCCTCTGGCGCGCATCATCCCCGCGGGCCGCATGGAGGCGGCGAGGAGCGTGCGTGCGGACGATCCGCGTATCGGGTTCGTGCGGACGCATACGACGGGAAACGCCCCGGTTGGCGGGGATGGGGACAAGGAGTCGAGGATGAGCGATGGGATCGACCTGCTCGCGCTGATAGGAGACGCGACGCCGGCCGCGAAGCCGAAGGGGCCGGCCGGCGCGCCGGGGCCGAAGTATCCGGATCCGTGGGAGACGCCTCAGGGGCGCGCGACGCTCGACAAGTGGGGCGTCGGCGGCAAGGCGGAGACGAAGCCCGCGGAGGGTCCGGCCGACCCGTGGGCGTCTCCCGCGTCCCCCGCGGCGGATGATCCGTGGAACCCGAAGCCGAAGACGGGGGGAAAGCCCGGACCCGCGGCCGTGTCGGGACCGGGGGGCGGAATGGCGGATCGTCCGGATGGTTTTCTGCTGGGCGAACGCCGACCCTACGATCCCACGTTGGATGGCACGCATGTGAACGTCGCCGGATACGGGTTCGCCCAGCTGAACATGACGTTCGCGCATGCGGCCGTGCTCGCCGACGGGCATGACGACCGCATCCGCCCGCTCGCCATGGCGATGCTGAAATCCCAGTGGGCGATCGCGCGCAGCGCGTTCGGCCCGATTGTGCCCGACGTGCCCGGGCTGGCCGACGGCAGGCCGGAGCCGCGCGCCCTGTTCAAATGGCTGGACTCCACGTTGTGCCGCGACGCGGACCGCGTGCTGCGCATGCAGCTGGACAACGATCCGCTGCTGGGGCCCGGCGAATCGGATACGCTGGAGGCGCGCCTGCAACGGGTTTCGGATGCGGCGCATGCGGCGGGCGTCGCCCTGTCCGGCGTGATCGGGGTGCTGAAACGCGCATAAGGGATGGTTGCGGGGACGCATGCCGTCCCGTGACATAATCGGAGAAGAACACTGGAAAGGATTGGAGCGGTTATGGTGCGAACCAGCATGGATGGCGGCGTGGAGTACGCGATCCGCCGCAAGGAGGATGGCGCGTGGCTGTACGACGGCGACATGGACGGCACGGACGTCGCATGGGAGCCGGATGCGGGCAACGCGACATGGTGTCCGACGAAGGATGACGCGATCCGTGTCGCCGACATCAACCGTCTCACCGACGATCTGGGCGAGCTCGACGGCGCGTACGGCGTGTGGGAGCGCGACTGGATCGACGAGGAGGACATGGACGAGGATTACGAGGAGCCGCAGCCGCGGCCCAGCAAGTAACCCCCTGTCCGGGAACGGACGGACCCCATGCCCGATCGTCGCTTGAGGATGATCGGGCATGGGGTCCGTCCGTTTTTTCATCCGGCTGTCATGCGGCGTCCCCGTAGGGGATGGGGCCGTCCGGGTGGGCCGCCCTGTACTCCTCCACCTCGCTGCTCGGGATCTGGTAGACGGCGTGCACGAACGAACGCATTTCGGTGAGCCTCCTCGGCTTCGCATCCTCCATGAGGCCCGTCTGCTTGTTGCGCCGGCGGCGCGTGAACTGGGTGTGGGCGCGGCGCGGATCGCCCGCGTCCATGCTGAGGAACGCGACGGCCGCCTCCCGGCTCATGCATTTGCGGTAGGCGAGCATGCGCGCCGCATTGCCCTGCCCGCCCCTCCGGTTGGAATACGCTTCGAGCAGGCGGGCGCCGGGCGCGTCCGTGTGCCTCTGGCCGATCAGTCCGATTTCGAAGTTCACGTCATCCCACCTGTCGTCCGGATTCGCGTTCCCGTAGCACAGGTTCCAGAACGCCCTGGCCTGCACGGCGGGATCGTCCATCCGGTCGAACACGTGCTGCATGCGGTCGCATTCCGTCGCGGTGGGCACGCCGTCGGTCGGCTGGTAGAGCATTCTCAGGTAGGAGCGTGACGCGGCGCCCCGGCTTTCCGGCATGATCCCGCTCTTCTTCTTGCCGTCCCGGTCCGTCCACTCGCCGTACACGGGTCTGCCGTCCCCGTCGCGCCTGATCTTCGTGTAGTTGATGAATCTGAACGCGCTCGTCTTGTCGTCCGGGTAGCCGGCGCGGATCACGTTCGCGGATGCGGTCGCGTCCTCGTAGTGGAGTTCGCGCAGGATCCGGTCCGCCTTGTCCCTGTCCCTGCGACGGCGGAGGCTGTTCGCGATCGTGGCGGCCGGCAGGTAGCGCCGGTTCGGGCTCGAGTCGATCGCGACCCTTCTGTCGTAGGGGCTCGCGTACCGGTTCGCGTTGCGGATGATGCCTCTCCGTTCGGCGGCCGTATGGCCGGACAGGTCGGAACGGAACGCGGCGCGCACGGCTGCCCTGCTGCGCGGATCCTTCCTCATGGTCTCCGCGTCGAGGCCGGGCGCGGCCGGATCCTCCCGGTACACGGTGTTGCCGTCCCCGTCGAGCAGGATCGCGCCCTCCGGCCCGTATTCGATGCGGTCGGCGGCCGCCAGGAGGAGCCTGGTCTCCTCGGCGTCCTTGACGAGCGTCCTGTCCCTGGCCGCATGTTCGCGCATGCCCCGGCTGGCGAGCATGAGCAGCGGGTTCGGCGGGGTCACGTCGTTGCCGCCCCGTCGCCCCCGTCGCCCGCTGTCGAACGTGCCCGCGTAGCCTTTCGGCAGTCCGCTGGGCCTGTGGCTGCGCCCGTTGTCGTCCATCACCATGATCGGTTCCTCCCTGTCCTGGATAATCGGGTCGGCTTGTCTTTTTTTCCGCCGGCGTATGCCTATGCGTGCATGGGGGTTTCGCATAGGCGCGGCGCATGGCATACCGTTCGAATCGCGGCCGTTCCCGCTCCCGGCAGTCCAAGGGGGAGCCGGCGACGAGCCCGCATGCGCCGATCCGCGTCGTCTCCGTGATCGTCGCGTTCCTTCTGCTCGCGTTCCGCCTGCCCGGCATGACCGTCGTCTGTCTCGGGTTCCTCACGGCCCGGTTCACGGCGCGACGCCCGTTCCTGTCCGGCAAATGGCCGAACGGCCGGCCCCGGGCGGACAGCGAGGGGGAGCGGCGCCTGGAGGCCTCCTATCGTCGCGCGTCCCGCTGGCTGTCGGGCGGGCTGCTCCCTTCGAAGCCGGATGCGATGCTTGGCGTGATCGCCGCATGCCTGGACTGGGGGTGGCTGACCCTCATGGTCCCGGATGCGATGTGGCGGTGGGGTCTGGCCGTCGTGGACGCGTCGTGCGCGTACCTGACCGTCATGGGGTCCATGGCCGCGGCCCGTGACATGACATGCACCGTGAGGGGCCTGGACACGCGCATGCGGCGCAGGCGCACCGCATGGGCGAAAAACCGGTTGAAGCCGATCCTGGCCGGCATGGGGGCCGCCGTCATCCCGGGCGTCCTGATCATGGCCGCCACGGGACGCCTCTGGCCGATCCCCATGCTCATGGCCGTCGGCGCGCTCCTGCCCATGATCCCCGTGATGCGCGCGGACCGGCGGCGTTTCAGGGATGATTACGCGTCGGCGCTCATGGTGTGGGATTGGCTGGCGCGTTTGGACAAACCGCCCGTCAAGGGCATGCCCGGCCCCGTCACGGGCACGGAGACGGGCGGGGACGGCTCCCGCGTGTTCCTCATGGGCGTGCCGAACGCGGCCGAATGGGCGAACGACGCGACCGTGAAAACGTTCACGCCGGTCGCGCAGGCGGACGGGATGCTGCCCGGCTTCGCGTACGACGGGCAGGATCGGACGCGCGTCGCGGTCGCCGTATGCCCGTCGGACGCCCCCGACCCGGGGGCGCTGCTCGCCGACCCGGTGATGCTCAAGGCGAGGCTTATGGTCGACGAGACGCGCATGGGCGGCATGTACGGCGCGTTCCCCGGCCGGATCGTCCGTCTGAGGAAGACCGCGGAACGCGACGGCGCCCCCTGCCTGTACTCGTTCGCCCTGGACGGGACGAACGCGGACTGGGACATGATCTCGCGCGACTGGCTGAAGGGCGCCGCATCCGGACGGTTCGGCGACTGGATGAACATGGAACGGGTGACGGTCCTCGCCGACCCGGGCGGCTCGCACGGCTGGGTGTCCCTGGACGAGGACTGGGATTCCATGGAATTCGACCCGAAGGCCATGATCCCGCTCATGGAGGGGGGCCTGACCCGACGGAGGGACGATCCGGCGCGCTACATGCGGCTCATCCGCGAGGACCGGGAACTGAAGCGCGTGTTCGAGGGCGCGTTGGATCCCGTGAAACTGCCCGCCCCGGACACGATCTGGCATGACACGCGACGGTTCGTCGCCTCGCGTGACGGCTGGCGGATAGAGATCATGGCGTGCAGCATCCGGCGCGGCCTGACCGTCGGCCAGTACATGAAACCGGATCTGCGGCCCGCGTTCGGGGAAAGCCGGCTGGCGGACGTGATCCCATGGGTGGAGAACCACCGGCCCCGGTCCCGCATGTTCATGTTCGTGCATGCGCCCGGCTGCGAGGAGAATCTGACGCTTCCCGCGAGCCTGAGGGACGTGACCGGTTCGGACGAGGCGAGCCTGCTCCTGGCCCGCGCGATCGCATGCCGCGCGTGCGCGACCGTGTTGAAGACGCCGCCCATCCTCGGCGAGGCGACGCGCCTGACCCGGCATGGCAGCCTGTGGCGCATCCCGGTCCGCCTGGAGGGCGGGCTCACCGCGGGCGACGTGCGCAGGGCGGCCGAGCGGCTGAAGTCGATGATGGGCGCGGACACGCTGCTCATGGAATGGCGGGACAGCGGGCTCATGATCCTGTGGTGCGGCGGACCCGTCCCCGATGATCCGCACGAATGGATCGACATGCGCCAGCATGATCGGATCATCCGTCTGAGGCTCGACGAGGCGTGGGCCGCGTCCAGGGCGGTCGGCGCGGACGGCCGGCCCGTCACCACCATGGAGGTCGGGACGGGGGCAGGCCGGCTCATCCGGGCGTCGTTCGGCCTGCCCGCGGGGCTCGGCGTGGACGGGGCGATGGGCCGGCTGGACGCGTTCCGCGCCACATCCGGCTACTCGTACGCGCGGCGCGTCAACGGGAACGCGCCCCTGACCCTGCTCCTGTCGCACGGCGACCCCCTGCCGGAACGGGCGCCGGCCGACTGGGGCATGATGGCCGCCGAACCGGGGTCGACGAGGCTGCCGTTCGCCGTCGGCGACGACGGGGGCACCGTGTTCTACGATCCGCATGACACGGCGCATCTCCTGGTCACCGGGCAGACGATGAGCGGCAAGACGAGCGCCGCGGTCACGCTCGTCAACGCGGCCCTGCTGCACGGCTGGCATGCGTATGTGGGCGACCCGGTGAAATCCGGCAACGATTTCGCGCCCGTCAAATCCAAGCTGAACGGCTTCGCGACCGGCCTGGACGATTGCACGGGCATGCTCCGGTGGCTCGACATGGAGGGGCGGCGGCGTCTCGACCTGCAGAAACGGTACGGGGTGCAGAACGTGGACGGGCTGCCGGATGACGTGCGTCCGCCCCGCATCATCATATTCCTGGACGAGTTCGTCAGCCTGCTCGAACTGTCCAGGGGCGCGAAACGGAATCCGACGGGCGACCCGGACATCGACAACGAGAACCTGTTGGAGGCGTGGCGCGACAACTGCAAGAAACGGATCGGCGCGGCGGTCAGCCACATCCTCACCCAGCACCGATCCCAGGGGATCACGCTGATCCTCGGCTCGCAGATGATGAAGACCGAGTCGATGGACGCGCTGCCGGACGCGGGGCTCGCGAAAAGCCAGATGGGACGCCTGTTCATCGGCGCGGGCGACGTGAACGGGAACGTCAGCCAGCAGAACGTCCGGGAGGGCAACCGTCTGATCCGGCAGGCCATGGACTCCGGCGGCATGCCGAAGGGCCGGGGATTGTACGAGCGCATGGGACGCGGTTTGCAGATGGTGCAATGCTGGTGGTGCGGCCCCGGCCCCGAGGTCGCGGAGCATATGGCGTCCGTGCCGGATGCGACGCCGGACGACTGGACGGAGCTCATCCCCGCGCCGCCGAAACTGGTAGGCGTGCAGGAGACGATGCCCGCGGAACCGGATAGGACGGTCAGCGTGAAGGCCGACGACGGGGATGATTGGGTGCTCGACTGACGGGTCAGGCGGTGGGCTTCCACCCCTGGTACATGCGGTCCAGCAGGGTCGTGTAGTCGTTGTCTGTGGCGGGCGTGAACGTGCCGGTCTGGTAGGCGTAGGCGATGCCGGTCACATCCACCGTGGTCTTCGCGTAGGTGGCGCACGTGATGGTCCGATCGTCGAGGTCGGCCTGGCAGGATGCGCCGGCCGCCTCCTGCTGGTCGCGCCACTGCCAGCCGCTCGCATCGCCGGCCGGATCCGCATGCGTGCTGTAGGTGGCCGTATAGGCTTCGATCGTGCCTTTCAGCGTGATCGGGTAGTAGCCGTCCTTGTCCCTGGGGCCCGTGCTTTCCGCGGTCACATTGTCCGCGTCCTGGATGCCGCGCCCGTCGCCCAACGCCTTGTCGCAGTTCGAGGAGGTGCCCCAGTCCGCGTTGTCGTTGCCGTTGCGGATCAGCCGGCTGAGCGTGTCGCACGTCTTTAGCCCGGTGATGCTTTCACGCAGGGTCTTGAGGAATTTCGCGGATTCCACGTCGGGCGTCAGGTCGCCTTTCGTCTCATCCGCGTACGCCTCCTCGCCCGGTCTGGCCGTCAGCGGGATCGTGCCTTTGAGCATGCCGTCCGAATAGTCGATCCTGTAGTCGCCCGGGTAGAGGAGCATGCCTTTTTTCAGGGTCTTGCCGCCGCTGGCCGCATCGTCGCCCTTGTAGACGGCGAACAGGCCGTCCACGGGTCCGGCCTCCCATTTCCCGTCCTTTTTGGCCAGGGTGACGGAGGTGAGCGCGGGACTGCCGTTCAGCGTGTAGGAGAGGCTCGAGACCGCCGTGTCCTTGTCGGTTTTCACGTCCCCGGCCTTCACATCCCGGATGCCGCCGGATTCGGGTTTCAGGGCGCTGATTCCGCCGGTGCCGGGGCTGAGCCGGTCGATGGCGGCCGTGTCATGGGCGTTGACCGCCTTGGCGAGCCCGTCCATCGTGTCCCCGGCCCCCGTATCCGCGGCCGCATGCGGCCAACGGGATGATGAGGCCCAATGCGAGCATGAGCGTGGGGATGCGCGTATGACGTGCCATGATCCGGTCTTCCTTCCGTTCCGTTCTTTTGTCCGATTCTAGTCGAGCGCGGCGTATCCGGTGATCGGCTCGTAGGGGGCGTCCGCATCCTGTCCGGGTTCCGCGTCCCTGACCGGCCCGCCTTCGTTCTCGGATTGGATGAGCGCCAGTTCGGCCCTCATGTTGGGCGCATACACGGGCAGGCTGCCCACGTTCGCGAGGACGGGCAATGCCGGGGACGGCAATCTGCCGGGCATTGGCGGGTTGAACGGCGCATCCTGAATGATCCCGTTGAGCAGTCGCAGCGTGTCCATGGGGTTCGTGGCCGCCCATCGGGTCGCGGGCGGGAACATGGAATGCGCGACACGCATGCACTCGTCCGTATAATCCAGGACCCGATCATCATGTTCGGCCTTGAGACGCCTGTACGCGCCGCCCTGGTTGTAGTCGCGATCCCATGCGGCGAGCGCGGTCTCGTAACGGTCGAGCGCGGTCTGGTAGCGTTCGTTCCTTTCCGACCAGTCCGCGTACGCGGACTCGTATTCCTCCCGAGCCTTCCTCGCGTTTCGGTTGGCGGGCGTGTTTTTCAGGACGGCCATCAGGGCCGCCGTGATCAGAAAACCCAGACCGAAGCCGATCGCGCAGTAGAGGACGATGCTGATCGCCCCTCCGACTAGCACCTCGAACAGGTCCGTCTCGTATCCGTACGTGCGCTGGCGGATGAAGTAGATGGTCAGGATGATGCCCGCTATGATGCCCAGGAAGGGGAAGATGCCCGGCCATACGCTTTCCCTCTCCCTTGCCTCGGGCTCCTCCGGTCTGGGGCCGGGTTCGGGTACCGCCGTCATGACGGGTTTCGGCGGGGTCTTCGGCTGTTCCGGTTCCTTCATGATCCCTTTCGGATCGGCGGCGACGAGCTCCCTGACGGCCAGCTCCTCGTCTTTTTGCCGGGCGGCCTGCATGCGGCGAGTGTAGTCTTCGATGCGGGACGTCGTATCCTGCGCCTTTTCCGCCCATTGCAGGTATTGTCTTCCCTCGTCGGACTGACGCCACTGGGCGAATGACTGATATGCCTGGTCGGTTCGCAGCTGTTCCAGCTTGTCGACGATGAGCCGTTGCCCTTCCAGCTGGGCGGCAAGCAGACGATGGGTCCGGTCGGTCTGTTCGGCCATGCCGTTCAGGATCCGGTTCGACTCGGATTGCGCCTCGAGGGTCTTGCCGATCAGCCTGCTGGTTTCGGCGGCGTGTTTGCCGAGCAGGCCGATCTTCCGGTTCGAATCCTCCTCGATTCTGATGGCCTGCTCGTGCAGGCGGTTCGCGCGCCCCAATTGGGCGGCCTGCACGAGGCTGACGCCGAACTGCACGTCCGCCATGCGCGACATATGCCGCGTGTTCGACTCGTTGTCCTGCGCAATCTGGCGCATGTCCCTGTCGTCCGCCACGGGTTCCCTCACTCTCTCTCGCATTGTCGGGCTTCCTTATGGTATCCGATTCTCCTCCGATGACGGCGGGGATGGGAGACGTGTCCGGANNGATGCGAACGGCTGGCGCTCCATATTCCTGACCATGACC
>CXQY01000058.1_pt1 | contig 11690 bp, 6 predicted proteins | sample 591851 | NCBI WGS metagenome assembly CXQY01 (sample SAMEA3491305, study PRJEB9169) | human gut metagenome | biome: ENVO:mammalia-associated habitat; material: ENVO:feces | place: Bangladesh | collected 2010-04-07 | reverse complement strand
GCACGATACGTGAGCTGTCGGCAGCGAAAGCGTCCGTAAGTATGCGAGGGCCTCGTCGAGCCGCATACTTACGGACGTTCGTTCTCTTGCCGCAGCTTCCGTCCACCGTTTCAGTCAAATATGCAACATAACTACCTGTTATGTACATTAGGTATTGATTTCCAATTACAACTCGACTATCATGGAACTTTCGCCATTTTTTGCGTATCAGTATCCCTTGGTTTCATTGACGTTGAGACATCGTTATCAATAATCTCTATAAGCAATAGTGATAAACGGCTCCTTTTCAGCGTTTCACCGCTATACACTATTGCCCGTTGCTGCAATAGATACCACCGCACTTTGCATACGGTGAGGTCCTGCACTGACACGTAACACTGGAGAACATGGTTAGATAGAGAGGGGCCACCTCCAAATGAACTCATACTCACTGAAAAAGACGGCGGTAAAAGCTCTTGCGGCCGTCGTCGCGCTGAGCACTCTGGCCGGTTTGGCCGCCTGCGGTTCCGCGCAAGCCGCTGATAGCGGTGAAAAAACACTGAAAGTCGCACTGGTCGTGCCGAACAAACCGTATGCATACGCCGAAAAAGACGGTAGCCCCGCAGGCTTTGAATACGAAGTTCTGAAGAAAATCGACGATCAGAACAAGAACATCAAGCTCGAGTACTCGACTCTTGAATACCAGAATGCACTTATTGGCCTCAAGGAAGGCAAGTACGATCTGGTCAGCGGCACCTTCTTCCGCACGCCGGCTCGTGAGAAGGACTACCTGGTCACCAAGCCGTACAACTACTACTTCCTGAACCTCATTGTGAACCCGAACAGCAAAATCAAGACCATGGAAGACCTCAACGGCAAGTCCGTGGTGCCGATCGAGTCCACCGATGGCCGTTACGTTGCTTTCCGCGATTGGCAGAAGAAGCACCCGAACTTCCGTTTCGAGGGGCGGATTTCTCGTTGTCCGGAGGTCTACTTCCGTTTCGAGGGGCTGATGCCCAAGTAGACACGGTACAAAAACGGCGGAATGACGTTGGCACAGATGGGCTTCTATGCGAGGTTCAGTGGGTGACCGGCCCCTCGAAACGGAAGTAGACCTCCGGAGAAGCGTAAATCCGCCCCTTGAAACGGAGAATCAAACACTCATAACCGCAATTCAAGATTTCAACGCTGCTTTTTGCGCGATATACACGATATAGCTGTCGAGGCGAGCGGTGACAGCCGCCGAACACCAAGACCTTCGCTCAATACGTGCGTACACCACGCAATAGCGTCATCACCACGCGTCCCGGCATGGCGCGCATGGCTTCCGGAGTGGTTGCGGCGTATGGGTCGGTGTCCAGCAGCACCACATCAGCCGGGTCGCCGGCTGCAAGACGGTCACGGCCGGTGGCGGTCGAAGCCGACAGCGAGGTACGCACATCTAGGCACTGCTCGGACTGGAACGGCTCGCGGTCAGAGCTCTCGGTACCGAACACAGCGGCGGAAATAGCCAGCCACGGATCCAGCGGGGCCACAGGCGCGTCAGAACCCATGCGCAGCGTGGTGCCGACGTCGTGGAGTGCCTTGAACGGATAGGGAATGCCGGCCGGGTTGGCCCAGAAACGGGTGATGACGTCGCGGTCGTCCATAGCATGCTGCGGCTGGATGCTGGCCGTAAGGCCCAACTCGGCAAAGCGTGGGATATCGACGGGCTTGAGCATCTGCGCGTGCTCAATTGACCCATGTGCATGCGTGGCGGCGGCTGCATTGAGCACAATGGTGTTCGCCTCGTCGCCAATGGCGTGGCAGGCGATGTCGAAGCCATGCTCTGTGGCCAAGCGCATGTAGTCTTCGATTTGCTGCGGCGTGTAGCTCAGGGTGCCGTACGTCGGCGGCTCGATGCCCGAATACGGCGTGGAGCAATAAGCGGAGCGGGTGTTGAGGGAACCGTCCGAGATGAGCTTCATGGCACCCACGCGGCCGAGCCCGTTGCTGTCTGGAAGTTCCCTGCCGGTATGCCAGCCCGCGTCGATGGCGGCTTGCAGTCGTTCAGGGTATACGCCGGCATCCACACGCAGGTTATTGACGCCGGCCTTGAAACGCTTGATCCACGTGTCGATGTTTTCGGCCATCTCATAATCGCGGATGCCGACCACGCCCTTGCTTGCAGCGTCCTGTTCGGCCTCGCGCAGCAGACGATCGGTCTCCTCGGCGGCGCCCGGTGCTTTGTCGAAGGCGGTGTAGGTGTTAAACCATTCAAGCTCGCCGACCAGTCCGGATTCGTCCACATGTACGCCAAGTCTGCGAGCCGCGGCAGAGTTCACCCAACCGCAGTGCATGTCCGCGCTGGAGAGGGCCACCGGCTGGTCGCCGGTCACGGCGTCGATGGCGGCTAACGTGGGCTGCTCATCATCAGCCCACAGCGAGTGACGGAATCGCATGCCCACCACGAAGGCATCCGGGTCAAGCGTGCCGGCGGCGCGGCGCTCGTCCAAGTGACGGTGCAGCATATCCATCGCCTCAGCAGCCGAGCGAGCGTTGATGAGATCCAGACGGCCCAACGTCTTGGCCCATTGCGTGAAGTGCGTATGGCAGTCCCACAGGCCGGGGATGATCCACAGGCCATCTGCATTGATGGTGGTTTCGTCAGCAGGTGCGGCGGCTGGCGTTGGAGTCGGGGCGCTGCCGGTGCCAGCGGCGTTCGACGTGTGCGCCGAGAATGCCGTATGCGCTCCAGCCGGCATTGCGCCATGCGAGGCCAGGTCCGTTCCGGCAGGATTGACGGACGCAACAACCCCATCGCGAAGAACCACGTCCACGCGGTCCTGAGACCCCGGAACACCGGCATTGACAATACGCACCAAGCTACTCATACCCGCCATCATGCCACCTTTGCTTGAACGCCATGGGGATTTCGTCCAAGCTTAATCATGCCGTCGATGGTGCCCCGCCATCGGACCCGCAAATCCCTGCGTTCCTTGTAATCACGGATGTCCTGCAGCCAACATGAATGGGACTGTTAGACCAACGCGCTGGTTCACCTACAAAGGGCACGGCCCCCCCGCGCCCATCACCCCACGTGAACCAGAACCAGCGGTAAGGAGGGCGTGCGCAAGGGGCAGGGGCAGGCCTCATTTAGGGCTCCGCATGACTTATCCAATGTATTCGGAGCCACACTGGTCTGACAGACCTCAACGAATACCCCCAGTTATCCACTGACTTATCCACATCTATCCACCGAAAAATTGAGGCGGTAGACAGAGCGGGCAGTCAACCCCTACACTTCTCAAACACAAAGCAGAACATCACGAGGGGGCGATCATCATGGGCAGCTCAATCGCATTGACAAAGCTGACAATGCAGAAATATCAACGAATGCAGACGTGTGCAGATGTGCAACGGCGAAGCGGCTGGCGACCGCCCTATGCCCTGACAACGGCGTTGGAGCTTTTATCAATCGAGGCGCCCCGCATATTGAGCAAACACAGAGGCCTTGCAAACTGCAACCATTGTTGCGGTTCCACACGCCAATGCCGAGCGACACGTTGTGGGGGTCAAAGTGGTCGTATGGCCTTTCCCGTTAGGCACAGTCATGGTCGAAGGACAATTCACATGCACTTCGCCAGCTTGCACATGAGCCATGTTCTCCGCATATCTCGAACTGGAGGAACTTGTCGTTCTCGCTGATTCCGCGATGCGTCGAGATCGAAGATCATGCAGAACGACTCCAGACAATCTTTCCCTATATCTCGATACGGCCGAGGCCCAAGTGCGTGCCGATAAGGAGAGCGGCGCCAATACGAACCTGTTCCGCGGATATGAAAAATGCCGCCGGGCTCTGCTTCTGGCACGCGCCGGCACAGACTCTTCCATGGAAACACGAACCCGCTTGGCTCTCCTGAGATACGGCTTGGACTGCCCGCAAGTGAATTATCCGATATTCGTGGGCAATGGCACCAGACCCATACACCTCGATCTCGCGTACCCTGAATTCAAGATATGTATCGAATACGAGGGCTCACATCACGCCGGACAATGGCTGAACGACGCACGACGCCGTCAAATGATAGAGGATGCCGGTTGGAAGTACATTCAAGTTACCAAATTAGACATTGGCGATGAAGCGGGAGAAGAGGCTCTTGCCCGAAGAGTCGCCGAAAGGATACAAGAGGTCACGGGCAAAACGGTTCAGCTCACTACGCGGCAGACCATTCGACAGGTCAGCGATGCCCGAAAATTACGCCGTATTCCGCTGTACAAACGTTTGAATGTCGAGCCGCTGCTTCCAATTATTCCGATAACGCCGCGTGAATAGCTCAATAGAGACAGCCGCACCTCAACAAAGAGGCATCAGTGGATGCGATGACCTTGCAGAGCGGGCTAAATGTATCCTTCCGTCGAAGAAACCCCACGAAGCCGGCAAATTCATGCGACTTCGCGGGGCCAAAGGATACAGCGCCAAGCCAACCGCGCAGCGGGTACGCGTCACTTGCCGCTGCGGACTTCGGCCTCCATGGCTTCCATGGGTTCGTCAACGAGCACGGTGCCGGACGGCAGGGTGCCAGGCAGCGGATCATCCATGTAGTGGTCGAATTCGTAAAGCATGCGTTCATTCGGCTTGGCGGTTAACAGCGAGACCACCACGATGAACAGCAACGAAATGATGAACGCAGGCAGCAGCTCGTAAATGGCAAACACACCACCCAAAGGCTTGACGAGGTTATGCCAAATCAGCACGGTCGCCGTACCAGACAACATGCCGGCCACGGCACCGGCCTTGTTGGCACGACGCCAATACAGCGAGCACAGCATCAATGGCCCAAACGATGCGCCGAGACCAGCCCACGCATAGGAGACGACCTGGAAAATCGAAGAGTTCTGGTCAAACGCCACCACAATGCCGAACAGGAACATAACCACCAGCGTCACACGAGCCACAATCATGACTTGCCGATCCGTGGCCTTCTTATGCAGCAATCCACGAAAAATGTTCTCGCCCATGGCCGAAGCGCCAATAATCAGATACGAGGAGCTGGAGCTCATCGAGGCGGCGAAGATGCCGGAGACCACCACGCCGCACATGAAGCTCGGCAGCAGGGTCTGCGCCAGCACGATGAAAATGGTTTCCGCGTCGGTGGAGGTCAACAGTTCGGTGGGCATCATGGCACGACCCACCAGGCCGATGCACACTGCGCAGCCCAGCGAAATCACACACCAAGAGGTGGCGATGATTTGGGACTTACGCACTTCCTCCACGCTGCGGATGGAAAGGAAGCGCACCAATACCTGCGGCATGCCAAAGTAGCCCAGGCCCCACGCCAGCATGGAAATAATGGTGATAATGCCATAATCGGAGGGCGCACCAAACACGGCCTTCCCCGCCTCGACCAGTTGCTGACCGGTGGCCGGGTCCAGCTTGGGCGCGGCCACCTGCGCGCCGGAGAGATAGCCGGGGATGGAGCGCAGGAATTCCACGGTGTTGTCGATGCCGCCTGCGCTGGCCACAGTGCCGATGAACACCACCGCGAGCGCAAAGAACATGAGCATGCCCTGAATGAAGTCGGTCATCACCACAGACAGATAGCCACCCACCACGGTGTAGACGAACACGACCACCGCGCCGATGATCATCATGATGTGGTAGTCGAAGCCGAACAGCGTGGCAAACAGCTTGCCCACCGTCACGAAGCAGCTGCCCACATACACGCTGAAGAACACCAAGATGATTACGGCCGCAATAGTGGAAATCACGCCCTTCTCGTCATGGAATCGCTTGGCGAAGAAATCAGGAATAGTGATGGCGTCACCGGCCACCACCGAGTAGCGACGCAAGCGGCGGGCCACAAGTTTCCAGTTGAGATAGGTACCGAGAGCCAGGCCGATGGCAGTCCACATCGGATCGGCCGCGCCGGTGAAGTAGGCCAAGCCCGGCAGGCCCATGAGCAGCCAGCCGCTCATGTCGGAGGCTTCGGCGCTTAGCGCCGTGAGCCACGGCCCCACGCCGCGACCACCCGCGAAGTATTCCTTGGAGGAGGAGTTGGAGCGCTTGGAGTAGATGAATCCGATGGACAGCATGGCCGCAAAATAGATGACCATGGCCAGCAGAATCCAGAAATCGTTGGCCAACGCCCCTCCTCGATCATGACGCCAAGCGGCTATCGCCATGGCATGAGTTTGTGTTGATGTGTGATGGGCGCTGAACCAGCGCCGTGCCGGCCGCCGCAACCATGAACACGACTGCAACGCACTTCGCCCGATGGTAATGGATGCAAGGTCTCAAGCGCCTTCCAGTGTCACCATACTGAGACGCTATGTTATGTTGCCTGGCTCCCCTCACCCGAGGGGAGCCAGCACAACGGCTAAATGTCGTATCTCCAGGATTTATCGGTGACCACGCGAGCCATCGCCAAACCGATCGGCAAACAGACAATCACCATAAATGCGCGGAATGCCCAATCCAGAGCATTGACAGTGTCGAAGCTGCCGAGGTACCACATCGCGCGGTACATATACAAGCCGGGCACCATGATTACGATAGACGGCACAGTCAGGCAGATGCGCGGATAGCCAAGGTGCGGTGGCAACCAGCCGCGCCTGACGGATGAACGCCATGCAGAGGCCAGAATACCCGCCAGGAATGCGCCGATGAAGGTCGCCATCTCGGGTGCCACGCTGAAGTCCTGCAATTCCAAACGCAACGTGTCGGTGATTGCACCAATCAGCGCGGCCGTCAGGCACATACGTTGCGGCGAATTGAACAGCACGGAGAAGCCCCACACGCCGACGAACGCTGCCACGAACCGCAGCAAACCGTTGACCCACGGGTTCAATCCCAACGGCTCGAAACCTTCCGGGTGCAGGTGCACCATCACGGCCACGGCCCAGCCTGCGAGCGTGGCCATCAGGATGATGCACAGCACGTAGGCCACGCGCTGAATGCCAGAGGGGAAGTCAATCTTGGCCATATCGAGGCCGCCGGTGATAAGCGGGAAGCCCGGAATCACGAACAGCATGGCACCGATATAGGCCGTATCATGCGAAAGTGCGACCGGGTCGAAGATGCCGATGAGTCGCAAAGTGCCCGTGCAGGCGAGCGCCGCCGCAGCCACACATACAAAGGTGACAAAGAACTGGTTCAGATGATGCGCGAATAGTCGCCGGCGCATCCACTGGCCAAGGCCCGCTCCTACGAACGCACCAATCATGTCATACGGGCCACCACCGAGCAGGAACACGAAGGCCGCACAAGCCAAAGCGGAGGCTAAGCCGGAGAACCACGGTTTGTACAACGGCTTGCGGCGCTCGATGAGATCGAGCCGCTCGTGTGCCTGACGCACAGTGATGCCGCCCTTGGCCTTCTCTTCATCGGAACGCTCGTTGAAATGTTCGGCGTATTCCTTGGGCACGCGACTCTTGCGTTTGGCCGAACTCGGCTCAGTCGCGGCATCTGCAGCGTCACCTTCCGATGCACGCACGCCCGAACCGTCAGAACGCGACGGCTCGCCGGCAGCGTTCTCGTCATTGTCCGAAGCATTTCCCGCCTCATGCCGCGTCAGGCTCTCGGCCCCGGCAGAACTGGCCGCCTCGACCGCCTCGTTGGAATCGCCGGCGAACACCTCGGCATCATCGTAGGCTTTTTCCTCGGCCGCCTTGTCTTCAATCGGGGTGACCTTCTCGCTGTCCGCCAGCAGACGGTGCGCTTCCTCGTTGTCATCATCCAAGGATTTAGCCACAGAGGTAACCGTGACCTTGGCCCTCAACGCCACATCCAAAGCATCATCAACGCTGCCGTCGGCCGCAGCGGCACGAGCCTTGGCCCGTTCACGCAGCCGCTTGGACAGATCAGCCGAATACTGCGAGGCATCGCGCTCATCAAGATGTTTGACCACTCCATCAGACAACTGCGAATCGACGTGATACATCGATCCCTTACCGAGGTTCACGGAGAACCAGTCGGCAAAATGCTCAAGCAGCCAGATTCGTTCGGTGTTCACGCCGGTAGTCGGCAAATCCACGACTTCGGTGATGCGATTGCGGCCATCGGTGCAGGTAGCTTCGATGTCCGTCAGGTTCACATCGGCGCGCACATGCACGCCCAATGGATAGGCGATGCGGTGCATCATCTCACGCACGCGGAACGATCCAGTGCCGGCCCCCAAATCCAGCATGCCAACGCGCACAATAACGCTCGCCTTGGCCGCGATACCGGCATCCACCACCGGCTTATCCCAGTCACGCGCAATGTCTTCCATGTCCAGCGGAATAGAGTGGGTGTGGAATTTTCGTACGGCCGATGCGCCTTTCGCCTCAGGCGCATTATTTTTCTTCTGTTCGCTCACGTTGTCCATTACTACTCCCCGCCTACCCCTGCGGCAATCGCCTGATGCCTGATTTTTCCGCGCTTCGGACATCGTCCCATATGTTGTCCAATATTCGGGCAAATGCCCCCCGAAATGAACATCACCGCTGCGCACTATATGGACTTCGTAACGTAAGTGGTGATTTCGTGGGGATACACTGTTGCTTACACAACAACCACGTTGAATACAGGCTGTGGGCTCGCAACGGACGGCCTCAACAACCGCGGAGGAGCCGCGGACGACCGTCAGACCGAGCAACCTGATATTCGGCAAAGGAGGTTATATGGCAACACCAGAAGAACAGATCACTCCTGCTGACGCCGCCATCGTCACCACCGGAACCGGCCGTAAGGGCCCCGAGGAGCATGATCTTCCCCAAAACCTCAAGTACGACATGGATCTGTGTTTGAAGATCCTGCGTGACGTACTGGGCGAATACAATCCCGATCTGCTTTCCACGTTCGACACCGTGCGCAATTACGCAGTGGAGGCCAGCGCCGGGCATTTCTCCGAGGTCAAGAATCCGAACCCCTCACGGGACGGCTTGAAAGAGGCCGTGGACGTCATCGACGATATGACGTTGCACGACGCCCAGTTGCTGGCCCGCGCGTTCGCCACGTATTTCCACCTGGCGAACCTGTCCGAGGAGAACTACCGCGTCTCCGTGCTGCATGAGCGCGAGAACAACGTGTCCGACGACCAGGCCGTCGATCCGATCAACGAACTCACCGTCGCCTACCACCAGCTCATCAACGAGATGGGCCCGGCCAAGGCCAAGGAGCTGCTCGACCGGCTCGAGTTCCACCCCGTGTTCACGGCGCACCCCACCGAGGCCCGCCGCAAGGCCGTGGAAGGCAAGATCCGCCGCATCTCCGAACTGCTCGAGGAATACAAGAGCCTCGGCGGATTGGACAAGAAGGAGAGTCTGCGCCGTCTCTACAACGAAATCGACGCGCTGTTCCGCACCTCCCCGATCGCGCTGAAGAAACCGACCCCGGTCGAGGAAGCGGACACGATTCTCGACATCTTCGACAACACCCTGTTCAACACGATTCCGGCCGTCTACCGTCGCTTCGACGACTGGGTGCTGGGCGACAAGGCCGGCTTGGTGGAGCCCGCGTGCCCCGCGTTCTTCCGCCCGGGCAGCTGGATCGGCTCCGACCGCGACGGCAACCCGAACGTCACCGCCAAGGTGAGCCGTCAGGTGGCCCGCAAGTTCTCCGATCATGTGATCGCTGCACTTGAGGAAGTCACCCGCACGGTGGGCCGCAACCTCACCATGGAAGCCGAGACCACGCCGCCAAGCGCCGACCTCAAGAGCCTCTGGAGCCACCAGAAGGAGATGAGCGAGCGTCTGACCGACAAGGCCGCCCTGATCTCCAACAAGGAACTGCACCGCGCGGTCATGCTGGTGATGGCCGACCGTCTGCACTACACCATCGAACGTGACGCCGATCTCATGTACCATTCCTGCGACGATTTCATCGCCGACCTCAAGGTGGTGCAGCAGTCGTTGGCCACCGCCGGCGCGAAGCGTTCCGCCTACGGCCCGCTGCAGGACCTTATCTGGCAGGCGCAGACCTTCGGCTTCCACATGGTCGAAATGGAGTTCCGTCAGCACTCCGTGGTGCATGCCCGCGCCCTTGCGGACATCCGCGAACATGGTCTGCACGGCGAACGCGGCGATCTGCAGCCGATGACCCACGAGGTGCTCGACACCTTCCGCGCGCTCGGGGCCATCCAGAAGCGCAACGGCCTCAAGGCCGCCCGCCGCTACATCATCTCCTTCACCAAGAGCGCCCAGAACATCAAGGATGTCTACGAGCTCAACCGCTTGGCGTTCTCCCACCCGGAGGATGTACCGGTAATCGACGTCATCCCACTGTTCGAGCAGCTTGAGGATCTGCAGAACTCGGTGGATGTGCTCGAGGAAATGATCAAGATCCCCGAGGTGCAGGCTCGCCTCAAGGCCACCGGCAACAAGCTCGAGGTCATGCTCGGCTACTCCGATTCCTCGAAGGACGCCGGTCCGACCTCCGCCACGCTGGCCCTGCACTCCGCTCAGGAGCGCATCGCCAAGTGGGCCGAATCGCACGACATCGATTTGACCCTGTTCCACGGCCGCGGCGGCGCCGTCGGTCGTGGCGGCGGCCCTGCCAACCGTGCGGTGCTTGCCCAGCCGGTCGGTTCCGTCAAGTGCCGCTTCAAGCTCACCGAGCAGGGCGAGGTCATCTTCGCCCGCTACGGCAACCCGGTGCTTGCCATCCGCCACGTGGAGTCCGTGGCCGCGGCGACCTTGCTGCAGTCCGCCCCGAGCGTGGAGAAGACCAACACCGAGATGACCCGGAAGTACGCCGACATGGCCGCTCAGCTCGATGAGGCAGCCCATAACCGGTTCCTCGACTTGCTGGGCACCGACGGTTTCGCGCCGTGGTTCTCGATCGTCACGCCGCTGACCGAGATCGGCCTGCTGCCGATCGGCTCCCGCCCGGCCAAGCGCGGCCTTGGTGCCAAGTCCCTGGACGATCTGCGTACGATTCCGTGGATCTTCTCCTGGGCTCAGGCACGCATCAACCTGGCCGCTTGGTACGGCCTGGGCACCGCATGCGAAAAGTTCGGCGATCTGGACACGCTGCGCAAGGCGTATGAGGAATGGCCGCTGTTCTCCACGTTCATCGACAACATCGAGATGTCCATCGCCAAGACGGACGAGCGCATCGCCAAGATGTACCTCGCCCTCGGCGACCGCGAGGACCTCAACAAGAAGGTGCTCGAGGAGATGGAGCTCACCCGCAAGTGGGTTCTGGACATCGTGGGTGACAAGTGGCCGCTGCAGCACCGCCACGTGCTCGGCCAGGCCATCCGCATTCGTTCGCCGTATGTGGACGCACTGTCCGTCACCCAGGTGCTCGCCCTCAGGTCGCTACGCAAGAAGGTGGACAAGGAAGAGCTCTCGCAAAGCCAGCAGGCAGGATTCATCTATCTGATCCTCTGCACCGTTTCAGGTGTTGCTGCCGGCCTGCAGAACACGGGCTGATCTACACACCAGCGCATATGGGGAAGCCCCGCTCGATGTGAGCGGGGCTTCCCCGTTTTTGTGTGCATCTTTCATCATCTTGCAATAATTCTTACATGTAAACAGAGAGTTCTTACATGAAAGAATTATTGCAAGGTGATGAAAGAACTTACTTTCACACGCGCCAATCATCCCAACACGTATCGGGATGACGGCCCATTCCCCTCGCGACGCAACTTGCCCACATCTTCGAGCTTCTTCAACAACCGGTATGCACTGATATAGCTCAGGCCGAATAGATCCATGACATCCGCCGTAGTGACGACACCATCATT
>CXQY01000035.1_pt1 | contig 15588 bp, 13 predicted proteins | sample 591851 | NCBI WGS metagenome assembly CXQY01 (sample SAMEA3491305, study PRJEB9169) | human gut metagenome | biome: ENVO:mammalia-associated habitat; material: ENVO:feces | place: Bangladesh | collected 2010-04-07 | reverse complement strand
CGAACAAATCGCGGTTTTGCCCCACTGAGAGTCCGTCAGCGAAGCAAATCCCCCAACCAAACGAAGAACCACCCCGCCCACGGACCCTCAACGGGGCAAATCCCCCAACCAAACGAAGAACCACCCCGCCCACGGACCCTCAACGGGGCAAATCCCCCAACCAAACGAAGAACCACCCCGTCCACGGACCCTCAACGGGGCAAATCCCCCAACCAACCGAAGAATCGCCCCGCTGATGCCAACTCAGCATGGTCTTCGCACGGTCTTGTGGAACCAATCGGCATACAATACCATCGTTGAGCATAATCGCTGACGGACTACACCGCCGCCCGCGGCTTACGAGAGAAGAACAACATGAGCACTACTGACGCGCCTAAGAAGCCGCGCGAAACCGACGATGTGCCGGTACCCGCGACCCTGCGCAAATCATTGAAAAATCGCCATATCCAGCTAATCGCCCTCGGCGGCGCCATCGGCACCGGCCTGTTTTACGGTTCCAGCGAATCCATCGCCCTAGCCGGCCCATCGATTCTGCTGGCCTACCTCATCGGCGGCTTCGCAATCTTCATGATTGTGCGTGCACTGAGCGAAATGTCCGTCGAGGACCCTAAGGCGGGCGCATTCAGCTACTATGCCACCCGCTACTGGTCCAAGCGCGCCGGCTTCATCTCCGGCTGGAACTACTGGTTCAACTACATTCTCGTTTCAATGGTGGAACTGGCCGTAGTTGGCAGCTTTGTGAACTACTGGTTCCCGGCAATCCCGACGTGGGTCTCCGCAGCCGTGTTCCTGGTGCTCATCACCGCTGCAAATCTGCTCGGTGTTTCCAAGTTCGGTGAGTTCGAGTTCTGGTTTGCCATTATCAAGATCGTGGCCGTAATCGCCATGATTATCGGTGGCCTCGCAGTCATCATCTTTGCCCTGCCTACCGCCTCCGGCATCAAGGCAAGCTTCGCCAACTGGTTCACCGTGGGCGGTGGTTTCTTCCCGAACGGACTCATGGGCCACACTGATAATGGGTGGACCGGCCTGCTGATGGCACTGGTCGTGGTGATGTTCAGCTTCGGCGGCACCGAACTCATCGGCATCACCGCCGGCGAAACCGAAGATCCGAAGACCACGATTCCGCGTGCCACCAACGACATCATCTGGCGAATCCTCGTGTTCTACATCGGCGCTTTGGGCGTGATTATGGCCGTGGTGCCGTGGAACACCATCGATGGCAAGTCCAGCCCGTTCGTGCAGATCTTCGACTCCGTGGGCATCCACGCAGCCGCCGGAATCCTCAACTTCGTGTGCCTGACCGCCGTGATGAGCGTCTACAACTCCGGCCTGTACGCCAACTCACGCATGCTGTACTCGCTGGCCAAGCAGGGCAACGCCCCCGCATACCTCGGCAAGCTCAACTCCAAGGGCGTGCCGGTGGCCGGCGTGCTGACCTCCGCCGTGATTACCGCCATCGCCGTGGTCGTGGTGTTCGTGTGGCCTGAATTCGCGTTCAACTATCTGATGTCGATTGCCACCATCGCCGGCATCATCAATTGGACGATGATTATGTTCACCGAGATGAAGTTCCGCAAGGTGGTGGAAGCCGGTGGCGCTCCGGAAGACTCCGACCTGGCCGGCAAGTCCGGGCAGGAGGCGCTCGACGCGATTCACTTCAAGCTGCCGTTTGCCAAGGTGACCCCATGGGTGGTGCTGGTATTCCTGGCACGGGTTGTGGTGTTGATGTGCTTCTCCGCCAGCTACCGCATCGCTGTTATCGCCGGCGTAATCTGGCTGGCCATCCTCTTCGTGGCATACCAAATCACTCAGGCAAAGAAATAATCGCCCGATGGCAATAAGAAAAGGCCGCTGTTCCTCCGCAGCGGCCTTTTCTTATTGTTGAAGATACGGCTTGAAGACGCGCTCGGTAACGGGGATGTGGAGCATCAGCATGGTGCCGTAGCCGAGGATCACCAACAGGAACAAGCCTCCGGGCATATAGAACCAACTGCCCACCAGCAACGCCACGAACACAGCGTCCACGACGACAAGCGCCGCGGTCATCGCGATATGGGAAATACCGAAAATAAAGGCGTTCTTTAGGGTACCGGCCACGGTGTTCTCAAACCGGGCCTGCAACGCGAATACCCACTCAAAGCCGATGAGCCAGATGATGGTAAGCGCGAACTTGATGATGAGCAGCGGGGTGAATTGCAGCACAATCCACGACCAGGCCAAAGCGATCAGCACCACCAGGAACGGCAGCCACAGCAATGTGGCCTTGACGAAATTAGCCTTGAATGAGCGGAAGTAGTTGGCTGTGACGCCTTTGCCCTCCCCCTCGATGGAGCGACGGCAAGCATCATGGCCGGCAGTCAGAGCCGCACCGACGGTGATAATCGGAATGGATGTGACCAGCATCAGAATATTGACCCATACGCCATCGATGAGATTGCTCCACGCGCGCATGAATTTCGAATCCGGTGCCAGCCAGTTCATCAGTTCACTCCTTGTGCCGCTCGGCTCCCCTCCCTGAGGGGAGCTGTCGGCGGAAGCCAACTGAGGGGAGTAACCTGCGCTTCATCAAGCGCTCCCCTCAGTCATCTACGATGACAGCTCCCCTCAAAGAGGGGAGCCAGATTGTTGGGATTCAGCCTTTCACTGCGCCCGCCATAACTCCACTCACAATATACTTCTGGCATACCAGGTAGAAGACGATGATGGGGATGATTGCCAGAACCAGGCAGGCCATCATGGCTCCCATATCCACAGAACCGTAACCGCCCTTGAGGTACTGCACAGCCACCGAAATGGTCTTGTACTTACCCAGGTCGAGCGTCAGGTATGGCAGCAGGTAGTCGTTCCAGATCCACATGGCTTCGAGGATGGCCACCGAAACAATCGACGGCTTCATAATCGGCACCACAATCTGGAAGAAGATACGCGGAACGGAAGCGCCATCAATCATGGCGGATTCCTCAAGCTCGGCCGGAATGCCCTTGATCACACCGGTGAAGATGAACACGGCCAGACCGGCGCCGAATCCGAGGTACACAATGCACAGACCCCATGGGGTATTGAGCTTCAGCATGTCGGCAATCTTGGAGAGGGTGAACATCACCATCTGGAACGGCACAATCATGTTGAACAGAAACAGGGTGTAGAGCAGTTTGGCAGCCCAGTTGTTCACGCGCACGATCCACCACGCGCACATCGAAGTACACACCAGAATCAGGATTACCGAGCCAACCGTGATCAGCAGCGTCCAACCGAACGAGGCGAAGAACTGCGTAGTCTCAACACCGCGCACATAGTTTTCGAATCCCACGAACGCCTTGCCCGCCGGCAGCGAGAACGCATTCTTGGAGATGTATGCCTTTTGCTTGAAGGAGTTGATCAACACCAGAACAATCGGGAAGATCCAGAATAGAGAGACGACGGCGAACAGGACAGTCCACAACGCGCCGTGCTTCACAGGCTTGTTCTCGTTCATCAGGCTGCCACCTCCTTGCTCGTGGTGAGCTTGTTCTGAATAAGGGCGATTACCGCAACCAGAATGAAGAACAGCACGGCCTTCGCCTGGCCGACGCCCTCCCAGCCCATACGGCCATAGAAGGTGCGGGTGATGTTCAGCGCCAGGCCTTCAGACATATTGCTCGGCGCACCATTAGTCAATGCGAGGTTCTGATCGTACAGCTTGAAACCGTTGGTCACGGTCAGGAAGGAGCAGACCGTGATGGAAGGCATCATCAACGGAATGATGATACGGAACATGGTCTGCCGTCCATTGGCACCATCCACGGCCGCCGCCTCCAGCACATCGGTAGGCAGCGCCTGCAAGCCGGCGATATAGATGATCATCATGTAACCGATTTGCTGCCAGCACACCAGAATGACCAAACCCCAGAATCCGTAGGATGCCTTATAGGTCAAGGCGCGACCCCAGTGAGCCAGCACGCCGTTCAGCAGCAGCAGCCAGATGTAGCCCAAGATAATGCCGCCGATCAGGTTCGGCATAAAGAACACCGAGCGGAACAGCGTGGAGCCCTTGATCGCCTTGGTCAGCATATAGGCGATGGCGAAAGCGATCACGTTGATCACGATGGTGGTCACGATGGTGAATGCAGTGGAGAAACCCAATGCGTGCAGGAATTCCTTGTCCTTCAGCGCCTTGGTGTAGTTCTTAAGCCCCATCCATTCGCCATCGGTGACGGTGGTGAATTCGCAGAAGCTCAAGTAGACGCCCATGATGAAGGGCACCAAAAACCCAATGATGAATGCGGCAAACGTGGGTAGCGCAAACAGCGCCCACCACCGGCGTATTGCCTTGCCAGCCATGCTGATCATGACTTTCCTCCTCCTTGAGTCCGCAACACTGCACTGCATCGTGCGCCGAGCGCGGAGTTCAACTCAATTCCAGCCCGTCAAGCAGAACACACGTTCGCGAATCCCGCCAATCAAGCCTAAGCTTCATGGTAAACGCTCGACAACCATATGTCAAACGTTGTCATTTACAGCGTTTCTACATGCAACTACATCCCATCAGAGCAATTATCTTTCACTCCAAAAAATAGCTAAATTCCAACGTTTCTACACAATAAAATACTATCTGCAAACGTTTGTAATACAATCGTTGTCATTGTGCAAATTGCCCAATCACCATGTACACTGGAGCCAGTTGTGTCCGCTTCGCGTTTTGCAAGGCAAAGGGGCTGTTATGACCACAAGTATCCAAGATGTCGCCCAGAAGGCCGGCGTATCCATTTCCACTGTGTCACGCTCGTTCACCAGACCGGATCTGGTCTCGACTAAAACCCGCGAGCGCGTGCTTGCCATCGCCGACGAACTCAATTTTTCCCTGTCCCGTTCGGCAGCGGCCTTGAAATCAGGCCGATCACTGCGCATCGCGGTACTGATGAGTGGTCACATTCGCCTATGGTTCACTGCTTCAGTAATTGAGGGGCTCAACGAAGTGCTGCATGCTGCGGGATACGATATTTCGGTATTCCAAATCTCCAGCATCGAGGAACGCCGCGAATTCTTTGAAATGCTGCCAGTACGCCGCAACGCGGATGCCGTTATCGTGGTGTCTTTCGACATCGACAATAACGAAATCACTCAGCTGGCCTCGGCGGATGTGCCGATCATCGGCATCAACTCGGTCGATCCTGAAGTGCGTGGGTTCACCGCCGCCGTCAACATCAACGATGTACAGGGCTCCACGCTAGCGGCTCGCCATCTGATCAACCTTGGCCACCGCGATATTGCATATATCAGCACCGACCGCGATGTGTCGCTCAACTTCTCCGTGCAAAACCGATTCGGCGCCTTCACGGAATGCTGCCGCAACGAGGGCATCGAACCGCAGGTCATCGTCTGCAAGGTGGATGATGCCGGCCGTTACCAAATCAGCGATGTGGTCACCCAACTGATGAGTCTGCCTAAGCTGCCCACTGCCATCGCCTGCCAGGAAGACGGCATTGCTCTGCCGCTCATGTTCCAGCTGGAGCGCAACGGTCTCTCCGTGCCGGGCGATGTATCGCTTATCGGCTATGACGACAGCTTCTACACCGACGACATCGGCCTGACCACGATTCGCCAGAATCCAGTAGGCATGGCCCGCAAAGCCGCGCACATGACGCTCGACCTCATCGAGGAAAAGCCCGTCGACGAACCGTACGTCGTGGCGCCAGCTCACCTTGTGGTTCGTTCCTCTACCGCCAAGATCCGCTAGCCAGAACCCGCTAGCACAACAGCCGGCCAGCAACCAAACGCCAGGCAACACTGAAGGCCACCGCCCAAACGGACGGTGGCCTTCAGTGATATAGGAAAGGAGACACACAAGGTGGAGTAGGGAGGTAAGCGCGGCGCCCCGGAGAAGGAAATTGGGTAGGGCGCCGCAGATTCAGTTATCGAGGTTGATCACTGATGCCGACTGGAATCAGTGGGACGCCTCGTACTCGGAAGCCCAGCCGTCCACAAAGGTGGTCTTGACGGCGTCCCAGTTGCCGGTGCCCTGAGCGTACTCGAGCAGGGCCTGACCGATCTTGTTCTTCCACTCTTCGGACGGCATCATGGTGAAGTTCCAAGAGACCTGGGTTTTACCGGACTTCTGATCCTCAACAGCGGCCTCGGTCAGCGGGTTGTCGCTCTTGACGTCATCGAAGGTCTTGAACGGCGTGGTGAAGCCCATGTCCTGAGAAAGGGCCTTCTTGCCGGCGTCGGAGGTAATCACCCAGGACAGGAAGTCCTCGGTGGCCTTCTTGTCGGCATCAGAAGCCTTGTCGTTGATGCACCAGTAGTTCTCGGAACCGGTGGCCAGACCCTGCTTCTCCTCGCCTTTGACACCGATGTAAATCGGCATCATACCCACGGATTCGGCCTTCATGCCGGCCTTCTGCAGGTCGGTCCAAGCCCAAGTACCGTTCTGGTAGAAGGCGGCCTCGCCGAGCGCGAACTCGGAGTTGGCGTCATCGCCGGTCTTGGCGCTGAGCTGAGTGGGCTCAGTGGTGGAATCAGTGATGTACAGGTCGAAGATCTTCTTGTAGTTCGGCAGGTAGGTGCCCTTGATCTTGGCCGGCTGCTCGGTGACGTTGTCATCCTTGAACTCGTAGTAAAGCGGCAGGTTGGCCAAGTGGGTCTTGAAACGCCAGTCAGAGCTGGAGTCAAAGCCGGCGGAGGTGAATGCACCCTTGATGCCGAGCTCGTCCTTGCGGGACTGCATGTCGTCGGCAACTGCCTTCAGGGTATCGAAATTATCGATTTCGTCCATGGAAGTGGCCTTGGCTCCGTCGAGGGCGAAGTACTTGTTGAGGATGTCCTTGTTGTAGATCAGGCCGTAGGTTTCCATCACGTACGGCACACCGACAACCTTGTCGCCATCCTTGAGAGCCACATCCTGGTTGGTGAGCTCCTTGTACACATCCGTTTTGGACATGTCGGCGGTGTACTTCTTCCAGTTCTGGTAACCGACCGGGCCGTTCACCTGGAACAGGGTCGGGGCCTCGGTCTTGGCAATCTCAGACTTCAGGGTCTGCTCATAGGTGCCGGATGCCGCGGTCTGGACCTTGACCTCAACGCCCTTCTCCTTGGTGTATTCCTTGGCCAAGGCGGCCCACTGATCAGCCGCCTCCGGCTTAAAGTTCAGGTAATAGACCTTGCCCTTGGAGTCGTCGCCGGAAGTGGAGCTTCCACAAGCGGCAAGGGTTCCGAGGGACATTGCAGCGATGGCCGCCACTGCGACCGCTGACTTCACTGTACGATTCATCATCGAACCTTTCTCTTTCATCGTCGACCCGCCCGATCTCCGGTCGGCCAGAGTGCCGTTAGCAGCACCCTCACGACTATCGACATGACCTATTGTGCAACGGTTCGCGCTTTTTTGCAAACGATGGCATTATCGGCGCGCCAAAAAGTGCTACAAAAGCATATACAGTTGACCAATTTCCCGATAAATCAGTCGGTTTCCACCGACGGCATCAATGCAAGCGTTGGCAACAATGAGAGCGCTAACATGCAAAATCCATACCTCATGCGAGGCCATTTACTCCGTTGCGCAACACGCCGAAGCTATCGTTTGCAGAGGTGATGACGCACACGCCCCGTCCGCTCACGGCTCAAAACAGAACGCAGTCACTGCATTTGCGCCAAAGAAACGTCAAGCCTGCCCGCTACGGCTCAGCTCAGGCATTCCACCGTTCGATGACGTTATCGCCCTTATACACGCTCAGCACCGAGTAATGCGCAGTATCCAATCGCAGCAGACGCGCGAATTGCGGATCCACGTTCAGCCATTGCGAGGTCAGGATACGCAGAATATGGGCATGCGCAACCAATAGCACGTTCCGCCCCGACTGCAGCAACGGCGTCACTTCTTCGATGGCAGTCCTGGCCCGCGCCGCGACCTCGTCCAGTGTTTCTCCAGCTCCGGAATGCACATTGACCTGCTCACCATCCGGCAAAGTATCCACCCAATCGCCCTCCAGCGTGGGGGTTAGCGAGCGCGGGCCGTCACGCCACACATCCCAAGAGAACCCACTGGCTTCGCTCACCTGTTGACGGGTACGCCCTTCGGCACGGCCATAATCCCACTCGGCGATGCCGTCGAGTATGCCATGCTGTGCAAAACCTGCGAGTTCCGCGGTCTGGCATGCGCGTTTCAACGGGCTGGAGAACACACACTCAGGGTCAAAACCTTCGGGGAAGGCCTCGCGCAATCGCGCCCCCGCATCCATAGCCTGCTGCCTGCCTACCTCAGTCAGAGGGATGTTCGTTCGCCCGGTATGCTGCCCGGATTCACTCCAAAAAGTTTGACCATGTCGCAGCAATACCAAGAACCCCGCCTTGCCGCAAGATGCATCAACAGCCACAGTGCCGTCCATGTGTTGTTCGCTCATGCCTCCACTCTAGTCTGCACAGCTTGGCAACTCCACCGAACATCCCATCTTTTGCGATTAGACTGATAGTCATGAGTGACGAAACGAACACCGGTATTGCCTCTGACGCCGATCGCGTTGTCGAGGGACTGCACCGCATCGATCAGAAGGTGGACGACTTGCGCAACCAACGTCTCAACGACCCCGACTCTCTGGGCGACAAGCTCGTCAAGTCGGCAGTGCCGGCCTTGGCTGGCCTGGTTGCGGGCAAGCTGTTTCAGATAGCCTGGAACAAGGGCGCCGCGCGCCGCAATGTGATCAAAGGACTGGCTGCCGACGCACCGCAAGGCCTGGCCATGAGCTTGGCATTTGCCGCCATCTCAGCGGCATTCGGCGCAATAGTTTCGCAGTTGTCCAATCAGGGCTCTCAAGCGTTTGTCGAGCGACGCCACCGCAAGGCTTCTCGTTAAGCGCCTGAACCGCTGGCACCAACGTCTCACTATGCATATTTCACTGTGAGACAACCGACATCCCCTATGCACACGAGCCGTGCGACAATACAGTCATGGCTACCAATGCAACTATCGAAACCCTGCTGAATCGTCGTTCCATCCGCAAGTTCAAGGACGAGCCCATTGACGACGACGCCACTGCCACTCTGGAAACCGTCGCACAGCACGCCGCTTCCAGCCAGTTCCTCAATGACTGGTCCGCCATCCGCGTCAGCGATCCGGCAATCAAGGCCCGCCTCGCCGAAATCGGCAACCAGCCGTATATCGCCACAGCCCCGCTGCTGTACGTGTTCGTCATCGACGAGCATCGCAACGCGCGTATCGCCCAACGCAAGGGCATTGACCCGACCTCTGACGAATTCCATCTCAAGTACAGCTATCGCTTCACTCAGGCCCAGAACGACGCCGTGCTGGCTCTGCACGCCATGGAGACCGCGGCCTACTCGCTGGGTCTCGGGGCGTGATTCTCGGCTCGCTGCTCAATGACATCCCCGCTCTGATCGATCTGCTCAACCTGCCGGAATACACCTATCCGGTGCTGGGTCTGGCTCTCGGCAAGCCTGATCAGGAGCCCACGTTGAAGCCCCGCATGCCGCGCAGCATGCAGTTCTTTGACAACACCTATCCTGCCGACGACGATGGCATGCTCGAGCAATTGCCTGACTTCGACAACAAGGTGCACCAGTATTACGATTTGCGCCAGGCCGATCGGCCCGTGGATGCGTTCAGCGATCAAATCGTCTCGGTGAGCCGTCAGGGCGTCAGCGGCAAAACACTGCTGGACAAGGCTGCAGCTCAAGGTTTCCAGCTGGATAAGTAATGCGCCAGCACTACCCAGTGTCCAGAACATGCATCCGCCATTCGGACACTGGGTGGCCGTTTTTTCGCCTTGCAGCTGCGCTTTATCCGATAAATCACGAGCGGCCGGAATAGACTGCATTATGGCTGGATTGGAGCGCCGAGGACAAGAGACCGAGAGGGGGCTGGATGCGCACGGTATGGCAAGTATTTCTGCGTGACTGCAAACGCATTCTCCGCAATCCCGTTGCCGCAGTGGTGACATTAGGTGTCGCAGTACTGCCTTCCCTGTATGCATGGTTCAACATCCTTGCCAACTGGGATCCTTATTCCGCCACCGGCAACCTGCAAGTCGCCGTCGCCAATGAGGACCGCGGCACCACCAATGATCTGGTTGGCCATCTCAATGCCGGCAAGCAGGTGGTCATAAAGCTCAAACATAACGACCAACTCGGCTGGCGGTTTGTGAGCAACGAAGAGCAGGCCGTACAGGGCGTGCAAACCGGCGACTACTACGCGGCGATTGTGCTGCCAAAAGACTTCAGCGCCAGCCTGGTCGATTCGTTGACCGGCACCTCCAAACAACCGAAGATAAAGTACTACGTCAACGAGAAGAAGAACGCCATTGCCCCGAAAATCACGGACACCGGTGCAACCACCATTGACGAGCAAATCAACTCCACATTCGTAACCACGGTGAGCAACACCGTTGCCGCCGCCATCTCTCAAGCGGGAGACGACCTCGACCAAGCCACCAATAGCACGCAAAACAATGTGGTCGCCGATCTCGGCAGTGTGCTCTCCACCATTGCCACGGTGCAGGACGCGCTCACGGATCTACGCACCACATTGGATCAGTCAGACACAGCTCTGGCCGACGCCCGCAGTACTACGGCCTCATTGCAGCGCAGCATCACCGCAGCGCAGCAAGCCTCCCAGCAATCCGGAGCGTTGCTGGCCGAGACACAGGACGGCTCGCAAGTATTCGCGGCCTCGCTGGTAAGCGCACTGGACACCAGCTCCGCACAACTTTCCGGACTGACGGTGAACGTCAACAATGCAGCCGGTACCATCAATCAATCCTTCAACACTGCACAAAATTCCGTCGACACTATTACCAACGCCCTGAACAGTCCGCTCGACAAAACCGCCACTTCCCTCGACACGTTGAAAGACGCATTGAATAAGGCCGGCATCAGTGCAGACACCACTGATCCGACCGGCAAGCGCATCTGGGATCACATCAACGCGATCGATGACGCCATCAGCACGCAGCAAGCGAAAATCAACACCTTTCACGAAGACACCACCCGTTTCATCGACTCCGGCAAGAGCGCCACCACCAATCTTTCCGGTGCCATGAGCGGCACCGCCACCGGCGGCATTGCGGCGTTGAACACCGCACGGAGTTCGCTGACCGGCACAGTGATGCCGTCACTTACTTCATCGCTGAACAGTTTCGCCGCGCTAAACGGCACGCTGGGCGGCACGCTGACCTCGCTCTCAGGCACTCTTGACCAGACCAATGGCCTCTTCGACCAGTTGTCCAGCACCATCGCCCAGACCAGAACCACCATAGGCAGCGCGCAGGATTCCTTGAACCAGATCATCGATGACGTATCCACCGTGCGCACCGATGTTGCCACGCTTGATAGCTCCGCCGTCTACCAGAAGATCAGGGACACGATGCACTTGGACGATAAGGGATTCGGCGAATTCATGGGTTCGCCCGTCACCCTGACCACCAAGGTCGTGTACGCCATCGATAACTATGGCTCGGCCGTCACCCCGTTCTACACGAATCTGGCGCTCTGGGTAGGCGGCTTCGTGCTCATCGCCATCTATAAGCTTGAGGTCGACCGCGAAAGCATACGCCGGATCAACGCCAAGCAGGCCTACCTCGGCCGATGGATGCTTCTGGTCACCATTGGTTTTCTGCAGGCCATCATTGCCACCGTGGGCGATTTGGTCCTCGGCATCCAGTGCGAGCACCCATTGCTGTTCATCTTGGCCGGCATATTCTGCTCGTTCATCTATATCAATATCATCTATGCGCTGGCCGTGGCATTCCGCCATATCGGTAAAGCCATCGCCGTGATTCTGGTTATTGTGCAGATTCCGGGAGCTTCTGGCCTCTACCCCATCGAAATGATGCCCGACTTCTTCCGCAAACTGCACCCGTGGCTGCCTTTCACCTACGGCATCAACGCGATGCGCGGGCCGATTGCCGGCACATACAGCAACCATTACTGGCTCGACATGCTGCACCTGTTCTGGTATCTGCCAGCAGCGCTGTTCGTAGGCCTTGTGGTGCGCCGTTATGCCATGAATCTCAACGCATTGTTCGACCGCCGCTTGGGAGACACTGATCTGATGATCACCGAGCACAACAGCATGGTCAACGAACAGGTCAGCCTCGCATCCGTGTTCCGCACGGTTTCCGACAGCAAGGAACTCAAGGCCATCATCACCCGCCGTGCACACCGGTTCTTCGCCAGATACCCAATGATGATTGTTGCCGGCTTGGCACTGCTGACTATTCTTCCGTTCGTGTTCCTCATACTGCTGTTCGTCACACAGGAAAAAATCGCGATGCTTACGTCGTGGATTCTGTCAATCATCCTTATCGACGCATACCTGATTGTGGTCGAATACACTCGCGAAAGCTACGCGATGCAACTGGGCGTCAGTGCGATGAACGCCGACGAATTCCGCGATGTGATGCTCAACGGCTATGTATGGCGCCGCTTCCGCTCCCATGGTCGGCATGAGGCAGCATCTGCGGAATCCGCTGTGGATACCGACCCGGATATCGGAGAGGTCACCGAGCAACTTACGCCGTTCGAGCGAACGGGCTCCACTGATTCATCGGATTCATCGAAATCATCGGAGTCCACCATCACCGACACAAACCCCGCACAGGGAGGTGCACGATGAAGCTCATCTGGAAGATCTTCGCACGCGATGTGCGCCAATCCACGCGCAATGTAATCGCGGTGATCGTGGCCATGGGATTGGTGATCGTACCGGCGCTGTATGCCTGGTACAACATCGCCGCCAGCTGGGATCCATACGGCAACACCAAGGCACTCAAAGTTGCCGTGGCGAACGTCGACAAGGGATATAAGTCCGATCTCATGCCAATCACCATCAACGTTGGCGAGACCGTCACCAATACCCTGCGCGCCAATCATGACCTCGACTGGCAGTTCGTGGACAAGGACGAAGCCATCGACGGCGTGAATTCCGGCGCCTACTACGCCGCCCTCATCATCCCGAAGAGTTTTAGCGCCGACATGATGACAGTGTTCTCGCCAACCATCAAGCACGCGAAAATCGAATACTATCTCAATGAGAAAATCAACCCAATTGCACCGCATATCACCGATCAAGGCGCCAGCACGGTAGCCACCACCATTGACCAGACCTTCGTCAAGACACTCGCCAGCGTGGCACTTGATCTGGTTTCCAATGTGTCCAACTATGCGCAAAGCCCGCAGATGGCGCAGTACGTCAACAATGCCACCAGCCATATCTCCACCATGTCCTCCAGGTTGACTGTCGCGGCTTCACAAATGGATTCCTATGCCAACCTCTTAGGGGCGGCCAACGGCATCATTGATTCGACCGACAAATTGCTGGGATCCACTGGCTCTGCCGCAAACACCGCCAAAAAGGCATTGAAGCAAACCCGCGACGGAGTGAACAGTCTGGATTCCGCATTGTCTGGCGCCGCCAGTGGCGTCGAAACCGCCCTGCAGCAGGCCGGAGCTTCATACGATACGGTCAGCAAGCAGCTTGATACCGCATTTGCCAGTATTGGCTCGCAATCCGACCAAATATCCGGCACGCTCACCGACATGCAAACCAAAGTGAACGACCAATCCGCAAGCTTCGGCGCCTACGCTTCGGCATTGCGCGAACTTGCCGGCAAGTCGTCATCACTGCCCGCCGGTGGAGATACGATTGCCAAGCAGCTCAATGCCGCAGCCGACCAAGCCGCGCAGACGCAACAAGATCTCAAGAATGTCGCCGACGATTTGGGCCGTGCCGCACAGAGCCTGGTTGATGGCACAGCGGACACCGACCAAACACTCAAAGACATCAAGGCACAAATCGCCGCCGCAAAACAGTCAGTTACACAGGCCGCGAACGATTATCAAAGCACGCTGAAGCCGCAGCTCAACAATCTGACTGCATCGATGGGTGACGTCGCCGATCAGGCAAGCTCGGTTATTGATGGGCTGTCTTCCACTGTCAACAGTGTCTCCAACCTGTCCGGCGGCATATCGGCCAGCCTGAGAGACATTCAAACCACGCTCACCGACGCCGCAGGCAACCTGAACCATTCGGCAAGTAAGCTGGACGATTTGTCCGCACAGCTTTCTGGTATCGCCAGTGGTAGCAGTACTGATCTGGATTCGATTACCACAGCCGATCCTGATGCCATTGCTTCGCTCTTGTCCGCTCCCGTGGCGGTAGATCGCATACCGCTGTACCCAGTGGCCAACTACGGTTCCGCGATGGCTCCGTTCTACACGATTCTGTCTATCTGGGTAGGCGCAATCATCCTGGTTGCCATGATGAAAGTCTCTGTTTCCGATCATGAGAAGGCCAAGATTCTTGGGTTCGGCAATGACCTGCCTCTTGGCTCGGAGGTCGGCTTGCGCGAGGCAATGATTGCCGGACGGGTTGCCGGCCCGGCTGCCGCATTGGACGTGTTGACGAAGCCCCGTGCCGATTCGCCTGGTAATGCGCGGCAGTTTGGCCTGCACTTGTATCAGGAGTACTTCGGCCGATATATGCTATTTGGATTCCTGGCACTGTTGCAGGGCACACTCGTATGCCTAGGTGACATGTTCTATCTCGGCGTGCAATGCGAGCATCCCGTGCAGTTCCTGATGGTCGGATGGCTGTCCGCATTGGTCTTCTCGAATATCGTGTACACCCTTACTTTGTCGTTTGGCGATATCGGCAAGGCGATTGCTGTGGTATTGCTGGTGATGCAGGTAGCAGGATCTGGCGGCACCTTCCCCATCGAGACATTGCCTTCATTCTTCCAGGCAGCCTCGAAATGGCTATTGTTCCCCTATGCAGTGGACGCGATGCATTCGGCAATGGCCGGATCATACGGCATGGAATATTGGGTCTCCATGGGCAAGCTCGCCCTTTTCCTTGTGCCTTCGCTTCTACTTGGCCTACTGCTGCGCAGGCCGGTAATACGATTCAATGATTGGATTATTCGCAACCTCGAGAGCACCAAGGTGATGTGAGGCACCGAGGCAATTACTGCTTGGTGGCGATGTTGCTTCCCGTTCCTGGACCGTGACATGTCGTTCGGTTCGAGTGGCAATTGCTATTGAGCACTACTGGACTGCGATGTTGCTTCGCCATCTTGAGAGAGATGACATACGGCTGCCGGAGAAGGAAAACTACTTCCGCCGAGGCTTATACCCTTTCTTGCGGCTATGCGGCTTAAGCTGCTGGTTCAGCGGCACATGGCGATAGCTGGATTGCGGATCACGGTGCGTCAAATGCCAGCACCCGCAGTATTCGCAGCGGTACACCCATAGCTCGGCCCCGCGCTCAATCAGACTTTGATCGGCGGCTCGCTGGGCTTGCGCCTTGTCGTGATACATGATCTTGTTCGACGTAGCGCAACGTTTCGGGGTGAAGTAGTGCATAACGGAATATCAGTATAGTTGGAGGATAAAAAAATGCCCCCGGCCGTGTGGTCGGGGGCATTCGTAAGTTGGATGCGGCGGCGTGCTACTCTCCCACACCCTGTCGGGTGCAGTACCATCGCCGTGCCAGGCCTTAGCTTCCGGGTTCGGAATGGGACCGGGCGTCTCACCTGGGCCATGGCCGCCGCAAATCTTCTGTTATACGGTCAGACGCTGGGGTCTGCCGGCGTGTGG
>CXQY01000032.1_pt1 | contig 22791 bp, 21 predicted proteins | sample 591851 | NCBI WGS metagenome assembly CXQY01 (sample SAMEA3491305, study PRJEB9169) | human gut metagenome | biome: ENVO:mammalia-associated habitat; material: ENVO:feces | place: Bangladesh | collected 2010-04-07 | reverse complement strand
ATCCGGATGGACATGGCCGGGGGACTGCGGGAGATCGTCGACGAGGCCGACAACCGTCCCATGCGCGTGCTGGGCTACCGGACGCCCGCCGAGGCATTCGCCGACGAACTGCTAGAATTGCAGGACCAACAGGAGTGTTGCACCTCTAAATAGACATCGGGGGCCTCGGACGCATAGACCCCGCGTGACAAGCTGCGATAGTCCTAGACAAAGGGACATTGCATCGCAGTCGCCCGCCACCGTTCACGGTCGGCGGGCGACTGTCGTTTAAGGTCACTCTTTGTGACCCATCTACTCGACGGCATCGAGATATGCGCGGATCGCCTCATGCGTGCCGTATTCGCGAAGCAGACATTCGTATGCGTTGTTATGCCTATCGTCGCCATCGGAAAGCCGGGGCCTGGCCATGAGCTGGTTGAGGATCTCCTGCAACAGTTCCTTCAGAAAGGCGTCGATTTCGTCGTCTTGTCCTGTCTCCGAGAGCATCCAGCGCAGCCGGTCCACGTAGCGCGCGTCCTCGGCAAGCTTGCCCCGGGCGATGTAGATGGCATAGAGCCGTGCCAGCTTCTCGAAGTCATGGGATTTCTCGTACATGGCCTCCAGCAGAGTGAACTATCCGTGGGGCAGGTCCGGCGCCTTGGGGTCGGGCCAATGGTCCGTGTCCATGTCGATTTCCTCTTCGACGGAGGGAATGCAGTTGCCGAGTATTTCTCCGAAATGCGTGCCGTCCAGCCAACGCTGGTACCTGTACTCTTCATCCAAGCCGATGAGGTGCTCCAATCCGAGTGCTGTCTCCCGCGCGGCATCCTCGCCATACACCCACGCGCCCAATCGCCTGGCGTCACAACGGTCGACCATTTCCGACACCTCGCACGGGATGACGATTTTGCCATTGAGCTTCGATGAATACCGGTTGCGGTAGAACAGGCGGAAGCACACGGCGCACGCATGCACGCAACGCGGTGCCTCGCCCTGTGCACACGTGCAACCGATGCCGGTGATCGTCCGTTCCTGCATCCTGACGGCCACGGATGCGACCAGATTGTCGCCATCGACCACGTCCGCATGACACGTGTTGCCCATCTCATGCCAGTTGCGTAGGCCGCCGCGCTCGTACAAGCCCCTGCCTTGGCGGAGCAGCCGAGTCTGGGCCGCCACACGTTCCTGGATCTCCGACTCCGGGCCGTCGAACTGGAACAGCAGGCTGAACTCATTCACCTTCGTGACTGGAACTGCAAATGGCTTCTCGCCATTATCCCGACCTGGATGCCACATGACCATGCGTTCTATCATCCCCTAAGAAGCCAAAGGGCTCGCCTATGGCGGCTCTTTCCATGCAGCAGTCCGAATGGCGGATAAGTTGTTCGCACGAATCATGATCCCATCTACAGGACTGAGAACATAAGAAAGCTTCCTTTCGTTAGGTACCGGAAGGAAGCTAAACATCAGAGGGGCATACTCTGTATTGCACAGGAAACGGTTGTGGCACCGCCCTTGGGCAGTGCCACAACCATCATTCGGGATTCGCGAAGTCACATCATGCCGGGAACACAATCTGCGAGTTGACGCAGGTGATGACCATGGCCAGGATTGCGTTGACGATGCCGCCGAGATACGGGTTGCGGGTCTTCGCGTAGATGCCTCGCGCCGTCAGCGGAGTGACGAACAAAAGGAAGATCGTCAGGAACAGGTTGTCGACGATGCGCGTGTAAGCGGCGCCGAACATGTCGTTGACACCCGTGACCATGAACCACGTCCAGCCGGCGCCGGACACCAGTGCAGGCACGGCGGCGGTCACGGCGGCGAGGACCAGGATGTTGACGATCTTGTTCCGGCCGTACGACGTGTTGTAGTTCATGCAGTTCACGAAGATCGACGAGATCACATAGCCGATCAGGAAGATCGGCAGGACCTTGAGCATCTCGATGATCTTGTAGGCCGGGAACGGGACGATGCACCAGTACAGGAACGCAAAGTTCGTCTTGAAGAAGTACTGCGCGCCCCACACCAGCAGCAGGGTTCCGCCGGTGACAGTCAACGCCAGCACGATCGTCTTGAACAGGTCGAAGACCGTGGTCTTGATGTCGATCTCATCAAGATCCATGCCGTTCTTCTTGGCGAAGCAGTGATACCAGACGAACGTCACCAGACCGGTGAACACGGACGAAATGGCAAGCATCGCGGCGGAGAACAACGGCTGTCCCTGGCGGAAGAACGAGCCGATGTGCGTGTCGACGCCCAGATAGTAGAGCGACAGAGTGCTGACGGTCGCGAACAGAGTCGTGACGATGAGGCAGCCCCAAGCCCAGCGTTTGCTGCCCGGATGGGCTGCGGCGACTCGCATGACGGCTTCGCCGCGGGACGTGCCGCGGAACAACGGCATGCGGGAGAGCCACAGGGCAAAGAACACGACGAACAGGAACATGCCGAGGAAGCCGATCGTGCTTCCGATCATGCGCAGCGGGTAGATGCGGTTGGTGCTCTTGAGCGTGGTGTCCACGTTGAGCGCGCGGGTCATGAACTCGACTGCGTTCGTGGTGGACCTGGGCTGGAACAGCTGCGAAGTGTGGAAGCCATTCTCCATGTAGATGACGCGGGCCGCTTCCTTGCCGTCGATGGTCTTCGTATACCATTTGCCGCTCACACCGTCCGGCGTGGAGGCATCGGGCGTGATGCCGAAGTTGAGGAACGACTTGGCGTTGTTGTGCTTGAGATAATCGGGGTTAGGCAGCATCTTGCCGGTCGTCTTGTCGGTTTCCTTGAAGGAATACTGGTCGAACTTGCCGGCGATGATGCCGACGTCACGGTTCCCGTAATAGTTGAAGTATTCGCCATTGTTCTTGGACGCGGCCTGCGCGGACGTGGTCTTGCCGGGCACATAGCCGAACGCCTGGGTTTCGTTGTCCTTGTAGACGGCGTCACGACTGACGTACAGGATTGCCTTGATCAACGGAGTCTTGGCCTCGTTGTCAAGGAGGATGGTCTCATGGATGGTGTTACCGCCGCGGGATTGGCCGGACACGCCGATCTTGTCCTTGTCGACGAACGGAAGCGTGGTCGCATACTTGACGGTGTCGTACAGGCCGCGCCCGTTGACAAGCCAGTCGGTGTTGTTGAGGATCTCCGAGTCACCCATGCCGTACAGGTCGAAGGACAGGACGACGAAACCACGCCGCGCCCATTCGATCTGATAGTTGTCCCACTTTTCCTTCATGCCGTTGCCGCCATGCGAGAACACGATGGTGGGTGCGGGTGTCTTGTCGGTGGCGGTGTCGGGCTTGAGCATGTTGATGCCCAGACGGTGACCGGAGGATGATTCGATGATCAGGTTTTCCTTGTCGACTTTGCCGAAGTCGGTTTGTGCGAGGTTCGCCAGGCAGCTGCCGATGATGCACAGGGCCACGGCGAGTATGGTCGCCGCCCCGTACACGTGGGTTTTGATGTAATGCCAGGTTCTGGACATTTCTCTCCTCTTTCCTTGTCATGCGCGTTGCGCGTGTTCGGAATTCCGCCCTCCCATGGGCGTCGCCGTTCCGCTTCGAACCGGCGTACTCATGATGTTAACCGCGTTAATACTGGCTTTCCGGCGGCATGCTGCACAAATGTGCACGTCCAAAACGTTTCACCTCAATGTCCGTCTGCATCCAACGGGCGGGTTCATGCGGATTGCCGTCGGAAGCACAGGAACACGATTCGCGCTAACATGCACATATGTCCAAGGACCTGACGACCTCACTCGCATCGACGCAGACGCGACAGCACATCGAAACGCTCATCAAAGTGGCGCAACTCTACTACGAGGACGGACTCAACCAGGCACAGATAGCCAGACAAGTAGGATTCTCCCGATCCTCCGTATCACGCATGCTCACCGAAGCACGGGAGGAAGGCGTGGTCCACATCTCCATAGGCCACCCCTTGCAACGACTCGTATCCATGGAAAACGCACTGAAGAAGAAATACGGGCTGAAATGCGTGCGCGTCTCCGCCTCATACGGCGACGACATCGACTCGATGCTGGTCCCCCAATGCGGCGCCGCCCTGCTCATGGAGAATCTGAAACCCGATTCCCTGATCCTCACCTCCACCGGCACACCCATGGCATCGACCGTACGCGCCCTGCCGGTGCTCGACTACCCGCATGCCCATGTCACCCAAATGCTCGGCTCCCTGTCCCCCAACAATCCCCTGACCGACTCACAGGACATCTGCCGCATGCTCGCCGAGAAACTCGGATGCCCATACTCCACTCTTCCCGTTCCCATGGTCGTCAGAACCGCACAAATGGCAGAAGCATTGCGGGGAGAGGACATGATCGCCAGCACCCTCGCCCTGGGCAACCGTGCCGACATGGCCATCGTCGGCGTAGGCGCCATCCGAGAAGGCCATTCCGGTCGCATTTTCAACTCGTTCGAAGACGCGGCCATCGCGCGTCAGATGGAACGTGACGGTGTGGTGGGGCACATCTGCGGACATCACATCGACGCTCAGGGGCGACATGTGCGCACTTCGTTGTGTGACCGGACCATCAGCGTGGATTTCGACCGTTTCCGTGAAATCCCTTTGGTGATCGGCATCGTATGGGAGCTATGGCGCGCGAAGGCTTTGCATGCCTGTCTTGTCGGTCATCTGATGAGCGGGCTGGCGACGAACTGTGGCATGGCCGAGCTACTGCTCGACATGCCCTGAACGACATAGGTGCAGAGCGGCGATCAACGCCGCCGACGCAACCAGATACCACGCCACGTTCCCTGCCAAGGACAATGAGTAGGAACCGGTGGCATCGAACATCAGCCCATGCACCGTCGTGGCAATCGCCACCGTCGCCTGTCCCGTCGCCGTGATCACGGACAACGGCCGCGCATAATCACCTTCCCCCGCCACCTGCCGTATCGTCCAAGGCAACGCGGTGAGCAGAATCGCCTGTCCTACGCCTGCGCACAGGCTTGCGCCCATGGCTATCGACGCCGACGTGGCAAGCCATATTCCGATCCAGCCGATCCACCCGATTACGGAATACAGGCCCATGACTAGCGACGGGCGCCGTCCGTCCAGCAAAAGACCGAGCGTGCTCTTGCCGACGGCCGAGCCGATCATGCGTGCAGACACCACCATCGACGCCTGTCCCAAGGTAAGGCCGACGGCAAGCTCATGGGCTGGGACATGCTGGTTGATGCCGGACGCGATCTGCAGCAACACCATGGAGAGAAGCAGTAACCCGAACGCCAGATGACGCCGATATTTCTTCTGACTGTCAGACAAAGATGCATCAGGAATGTTGGTTTGGCTCTTCTGCACATCGGGAGCATTGCGTGGCGATGGTCGTTCCATGACCGTCGCCGCGAAAGGCAGCAACAACAACAGGACCGTGACACCGGTGGCGGCGTATGCCGTGCGCCACCCATAGGCGGTGATCATATGCGACACCAACGGGTTGAACACCGCCCCACCCAACCCGGACAAGCATCCGGCGATGCCCATCACCGTGCCGAACCGTGTCGGAAACCACATGGACAGCAACACGGGTGGCGCCAACGTCACCGGAACCACATAGGAAGCACCCATGACGGCGAAAGCCGCGTCGAACTGCCAGGCACTGTCGAACCATGCGCAGGCGAGGAACGCCGTCGTACACACAATGACGCAAACGGACAACGCCACCCTCAGATTCAAACGGGAGAACACGCGTCCGAACAGCAGCATCGCCAACGCGCTCACAATCAATCGCACCGACACCGGGAACGCCGCTGCCGTACGGCTGATGCCCAGGTCCTGGCCGAGTGCGTCGAAGTACAGTCCCGCCGTATTGACAATCAGACCGGAACCGACGAACGACATGACGCAACAGCCGGCGAACACCAACCAACGTCGAGAACCCTGCGAATATACAGATAGCATCCCTCAACAATAGCGGCGGAAGAACCGGATGATGCCATTGAGGACATCCAACGCTTCCGTGTTGTCGGGCAAGCCTGTCTCCTTGACACTGAAATCATGGTCCAACGGATGCGACAAACCCCTGGGCAGGACCCGCACCTCGTAGTCATGATGACGGTATTGGAGGATACGCGCGAACTCCAGCGTATTGTCCGCGAGATAATCCTCGGCGCTGGAGACCATGAGAATGGGAGGAAGGTTCCCGTCGACGACGAGACGATCCATGTCCAGGTATGGGGTGATGGCGATGCGATCCTTGGGTGTGGGGAAGAAGCCGCTGCCGTAATAGGCCATGGCTGTGCCATGGGCGCCGCCTTCGAAACGGTACATGCCGCTCACTCCTGCAATGCCGCGTATGCACAGGCCACTGGTTCCGGGCGAGACGCACAGTTGCGCGGCGACGATCGGAGAATGGAGAACAGCACACAGATAAAGGTCAAGCAACGTGGCCGCGGAATCCCCGGTAATGAATACTCGCGTCGTGTCGAACCCGTGTTCCTCGCAATGCTTGGCAATCCAGTCCAATGCGCGGACCGCATCCGCAAGCTGATCACGGAACGATACCTGGGGTACGAGCCGATAGTTGGCGTTGACGACCGCGAACCCATGCTTGGCGAACAGCATGTCACGACAGGTGGTGTTCCGTTTGTCCCCGTGATACAGACCGCCGCCATGGAAATCCACGATGACCGGCAACGGTTTCTTCGTCGGAATGTCAGCGGGACGATGGACGTCCAGCTTGTGCAGAACGTCATGTGATGGGTCAGACTCACCGACATAAGGGATGTCCATAACGGAAGCCACGCCCTCAGGCTTATGTTCAAGCCGGAGACGTTCCGCATCCCCGCCATGCCGGAATGCCGTATTCGCTTCGAACAGACGAAGCGTTTCCTCATCAATCATCACCATCTCCCATCTCCGGCCGCATTGCCGCGGATTCATCGTCAATTCCAATGTACGGCGTATTCGGGCCAACAAAGGACGATGCTCCGCACAAATGTGCACGACTAGGCCAGATGCGAAAAGGGTTCCTCCCGACAATCGGAAGGACCCCTTTTCGCATGGCAACTAGGCTCAGACCTTGCTCCGACGGCGCGAAAGCAACCCGACAGCCAGACCAGCCAACAATCCCGCAACACAAGTCAGGATGTTAGGCAAGCCGGTCTGCATATGACCGGTCGCCGGCGTCTGCACCACACAGGCTTGTTTGACGGTGATCGGGATCGATACTGTACGTTAGATGGTTTGGATCCGGTATGCGATAAGGGATTGTCGGAGGCGCTGGAAGAGATTAACCGTAAGTTTGGCGCGATGCATGCGGGTATCGGCTGGGGTGACATTCGCGGTGACGGTCGTACGAACGAGGAGACCGGTGGTGAGTGGCGGACTCGGCTTAATAGGTTGTCGTCGTGTGCCACGACCAGATGGGATGAGATCGCTATCGCACATGCCTGCTAGCAGGTTCATGTCTACTTAGTGGCTCCGTGCATTGTTTCCTCGTGGTTACCGGTTTCGGCAGGATCGTAATAACTTGTGCGATGTTCTGTAACTCGCCGTAACATGTGCCCCCTTATGGTTAAAGCTATAAGTAAACAAAGTTTTCCTCGTTTTCCTTCTAAACCAAAACGTGGGCCGGAATTGGTTCCGTCCTGCGTTTCAGGGTGGGATCACAGCAGATCACAAGGGAAGGAAACGTTATGGCTCATCACGATCTCATCATTAAGAACGCGGACATCTGCACGATGGACGCGAACATGACCCGCATCCAACACGGGTATGTCGTCGTCGACGGAGAAACCATCACCTCTGTGAACGAAGGTTCCGTGCCCGCAGGAGTGGAGGCGGATACTGTCATTGACGCCGAGGGTCAGGTGCTGTTCCCTGGGTTCATCGACACTCATACTCATATCTTTCAGTCATTCCTCAAGGGTCTGGGAGCGGACCATCGTCTCATCGAATGGCTGAACCGTTCCGCCCTACCGTACGGCAAGTACATGACTCCATACCAGCATCGTCTCGCCGCGCAACTGACCTGCATGGAAGCCATTAAAAGCGGTTGCACGACGCTCTGCGAGTTCTTCTACACTGACCAGGATCCTGAGCTGGCCGACGGGTGCATCGCCGGCATGGAAGACACAGGGATCCGCAGCGTGTTCATCCGCACCTTCCAGGACTGCGGCGAAGACTACGGCATGCCCGCATGCTTCATCCAACCGGCAGACAAAGCCATGGAAGAAGTCAGCCGCCTACGCCACGATTACGCGGACCGTAGCGACATGCTTTCCATCTGGACCGGTCCAGACGTGACATGGTCCACCACCAAAGAGGGATACCGTACCATGTTGGACTACTGCAAGTCCGAGAACGTGCGCTACGCGATGCACATCGACGAAACCGAAGTCGATGACGACATGTGCCAGAAGCATTACGGGCAAGACATCGTACCAATGCTGGACGACATGGGCTTCCTCACGGATCATATGCTCGGCGTGCACTGCGTGAACCTCACCCCTGACGAGATCAAACGGTTCGCCGATAACGGTGTCTCCATCAGCTACAATCCGGTCTCCAACATGTACCTGGGGTCTGGTGCGGCGCCGATCCGCGAAGCATTGGATGCGGAAGTGAACGTGTCGATCGGCACCGATGGCGCGGCCTCCAATAACACCACCAACTATTTGGAGAGCATCAAGTTCGCGGCGCTCGTGCAGAAAGGGTTCACGCGTGACGCCGCCCGCATCACCGCCCCGCAAACCATCCGCATGGCCACGAACGGTGGCGCCAAGGCCATCGGCATGCCAGACACTCTCGGAGTCGTGGAGAAGGGTCGCAAAGCCGACCTGATTCTCTTCGACCCGCGCAAACTCACTTCCATGCCCATGCATGATCCTTACGCGACGACCGTGTACTCGTCCACGCCGGAAAACATTTCCACAACCATCGTCAACGGCAAGATCGTCTACCATGACGGCAAATTCGCCTGCGGTATCGACGAACGTGACCTGTCCGACGCGATCAACGCGGAGCTAACCAAACTCAAATCTCAGGTTGACGCCTGAGCTCTAACCTCACCCCGTTCCAATCTGGAACGTCCCTCGCCACCACGCCAGTTGACGAACCTCACACATCACGTTGAATTTGGAAGGAAAACTATCATGAGTAAGGAAGAAACGCCGCAACTCGTAGCGGGCATCGATGACAAGATTCCAGTCGGCAAGTCCATCGTCCTCGGACTCCAGCACGTCCTGTCCATGGACCTGTACATCATGCCACTCATCCTGGGTGGCGCCATCGGCCTGGCAGGAGGCGACCTGTCCTACTTCCTGCAGATGAGCTTCTTCGCCTGCGGTATCGCCACACTCCTGCAAAGCGGACTGTTCATGCGTTATCCAATCGTGCAAGGCCCGTCCTATGTGCCTCTCGCCGCACTGTGTATGATCGGCGCGACCATGGGCATTCCCACAATGATTGGTAGCCTCATCCCGGGTGCGATCATCATCATCCTACTGGGCATGAGCAAACTGTTCTCCAAGTTCATCAGCCGCGCCATCCCACCGTTCATTGGTGGCATCATCATCCTCATCGTCGGCCTCACCCTGGTGCCTACCGCGGTCACTGGAGTGTTCAGCACCAAAGGCAATCTGACCGCTAACGCTTTGAGCGGCTGTGTCACATTCATTGTGCTGCTCGTATGCATGGTCCTCCAGTACAAGCTGCGCAACAGTGGCATTCTCCACATGTTCTCCGTGATCATCGCACTTCTCGTCGGCACACTGGTTGCCGTCAGCATGGGCGCAGCCGACTTCAGCAGTGTTCCGGGAGCCGCATGGTTCTCACTGATATGAACTGTTTTTTGTTCCGCATTTCCTCTAACTCGATGGGAGATGATGGAACCATGGCAAAGGGCACTCGATATACGCCGGAGTTCAAGGCGAAGGCGGTCAGGCTGCTGGCGGAATCGCGTTCCTCGTATTCGTCGGAGACGAACGCGATCTCCGCGGTGGCGAAGGATCTGGGGATAGCGCCGGAATCGCTGCGGCGTTGGCGCAACCAGTCGGACGCGACGGTCGCGGAGGAGACGAGGCAGTCGGCCGAGGACGCGGAATTGCGTCGGGCGAACGAGATTTTGACGACGGCGTCGGCTTTTTTCGCGGCCAGGCTCGACCCGACACGGCGTTGATGGCCGCGTACATCGACGAGCATAAAAGCCGTTTCAAGGTCGGGCCGATCCGCAGGGTCCTTTCCGAATCGTTGGACTGCGGGTTTCTCACGCCGCGCGGCTACCGCATGTTCAAAACACGTCCCGTCAGCCGCATGCGGGCGAGGCATGAGGCGCTGGCCCGCGACATCCTCCAGATCCATTCGGATTTCTTCATGGCCGTATACGGCTACAGGAAGATGCGCGCGCAGCTGGTCGCCCAGGGCTGGGATCCGGCCGAGGTCGGCCGCGACCAGGTGATGAACATCATGCGCGAGCTTGGCATCCGGGGCGTGCGCCGCGGCAAAACCCCGGTGGCGACGAAACCCGCCAAGGGCACGGGCGGCAGGCCGGATCTGGTGGACAGGAGGTTCGAGGCTTGTGCGCCGAACCGCCTGCACGTGGCCGACATCACCTACGTGCGCATGGCCAACGGCTCGTTCGGCTACACGGCGTTCGCCGCCGACGTGTACGCCCGTCGGATCGTGGGATGGGCGTGCGCCACGACCATGAACACGCAGGAGCTGCCGTTGCAGGCGTTGGAGCAGGCGATCTCATGGGCCGCGTCCCGCGGCGGCACGGATGGTCTTATCCACCACAGCGACCATGGCACGCAGTACACCGGCACGGTGTACACCACCAGGGTTATGGAATATGGGATGCTGCCGTCGACCGGCACCGTCGGCGACTCCTACGACAACGCCATGGCCGAAAGCGCCGACGGCGCGTACAAGACCGAGCTGGTATGGCGGCGCAAGCCCTTCGCGGATCTGAAGGACCTGGAATTGGCGACGTTCCGGTGGGTCTCGTGGTGGAACTCGAAGCGGCTCCACCAGTCCCTGGGCTACAGGACACCCGAAGCGGTGGAAACCGAGTATTATCAACATCAAGCGGCACAAGCCGCCTCACTATAAGGGCGGAACAAAAATCAGGCCACTTCAACTGGTTCAACCCTGCCATGCGTCATCAGGAGTTACGACGCACCAAGCAAGTCACGTTCATCTACATGAAGACAGATGAAGAGGCTGACTGAAGTCTGGTCGATTGCGTGATGATTGAGGGAACGAAAAACAAGGAGTATCAATATGTATGAGCCATATACAAGACAATCATTGCCAGATAAAGAGTATCGAGAACTGCTCGGCTCGGCGATTTGTGTTTTCAATTCAAATGTTGCTTTTGTTATTGAAAACATCCTTAATGCAGACGATGCGGATAATTTTAACTGGTATGATCTCATCGATCTTAGTGCTGGAGATCTCAGTAGCCCGATAAAACAAACCATTACAAAGAAAGCTGGCTCAAAAATTGGATCTCTGTTTAATACAGTAGTTCAACAGAGAAACAGGATTTTGCATAGCTTTCAAATTACTGAAACAGTCTCTTGCAAACAGATTCTTTGTACAAAGGATAAGCGAAATCATCAATTTCTCATCACGGAGGATTATCTTCTCAGATTCATTGCCGACAACCAGAAGTTGTCTGAGTTGCTCTATGCTTTCCGTAAGCAGATGACTTGCTAGTGCCAGGAGCGATGGCGTACACTCGCAGTCTGGTGATCAGAACGTGGGAGGTCATTGTTTTTCATTAGGTGTCCGGACATGCAGCGTTCCTTGAGGTAGATGGCTTCGTCGAAGGTCTGTACGCTTGCACGCTCACGCCGGCCAGTATATGCGTGTGAGCGGCAGCAGGGCGCTGGTCTCCAGGTCGGTGGTCTCGTAGTTGTCGACGAACACGCGGGCGAATTGGTCGAGGTTGAGCAGGGTGACGGGCACGCGGGCGCGTTCCGCCTCGTAGAGCGCCTCCTTGGTGAAGCCGCCGGTGCTCACGTACAAACCCTTGTCGGAGTCATGCAGGCCGCCGATGAACGAGCGAACCGCCGGCGCGCCCATGGGATTGCCGCGATGCTTGACTTCGACGATGATGCGTGGGGAGGTCAGTCCCAGTCCGTCGGGGGAGGCGATGACGTCGCGCCCTTGGTCGCCGCCTTTGGACGTCAGGGTGGTGCGGTAGCCCATGGCGCGCAGGAGGCCGGCGACGAGGGATTCCATGTCTTCCCAGGAGAGCGCGACGATGCGGTCCTTGATCTTCTCGATGCCCTCGTTCGCGGTGATGCGACGGGTCTCATCGTCATCCGTGGTCTCGTTGTCCGCGGCCTGAGCGGGCGCCGAGGGTGAATCGTCGCTGGTTCCTGCGGCTGCGGTCAGGTCGGCGAATACGTCATCGCCGATCTGGCTGAGGGTGGCGATGGTGCCCAGCGAGTTCTTTGAGGTGTCGGCGAGTTTGTCGCGCGACGCGACCGTCCGCCAGATCACCGGGCGTGAGTACCGGCTGTCGTGCTCGTCGTCACCGGTGGTGTCTTCGATGATGCAGCCACCGGTGACGGAGCCGATGTGATAGAGACGTTCTTCGGGAGAGTAGGTGACGACGTCGTCACCGGTCTGCATCACCGAGCCGAAACGGTGCACCTGCCCGGTGATCATTGCGCGTGCCTGCTGGGAAGAGTCGGCGTAGATGGCATCGACCATGTCACGCACCTCCTGGCGTGCTGCGCCGGCGATGTCCAGGTCGTTCAGCTGCCAGTAGATTGCGATGTATCCATTGGCGAACCAGTCCGAGGCGTACCGTGCCTCGCGTCCTGCGCGAATCAGCCATGCGGTCATGGCGGTCTCCTTCCCGTTGCGGCCTCAGTTTGGTTGTTACAGTAACTCAGTTTAGTGGGGGCCGAGGTAGGGTGCACTGAGCCGAAAAGAAAGATGTCTTGGAGTCCAAGCATGGAGCGCCGCTCCGAATCGGCGGTCAAGCCGGATATGACACGGCCTATAGCCGATAAAACAAGAGCCCCCGGGTTTGAGCACTGTAAGGAGGCTTGGGGGCTACTGTTAGCACTGATATTACGTCAATTCATACGAAGGCACAAACGGGCTCCCCGGCTGGACAGAAAGTAGCCCTCATCCTTGCGCCATGACCGTTTGCTGCAGGGGAAAGAGACTTAGGCTGCATCCCATCATGTCTGTCCTCACGGTCATGACTGCGGCGATAGCTAAGTGATGGCATCACCACGGATGGCCACGTAGGCGTGTCGCTTGGGTTCCGGGTCTCCGTGCCGGACATGTCCTGTCTTGCCGGCACAATGGTCGAACAGATGTTCGAGTCCTATGGGAGGTGCGGCATGTCACAGGAGACGCAGGTCAAACGGGTGTGGCGTTATCGGCGCAACCCCCATGCGCGCAGGCTGCCGCTCATGATGGAGTCCGTGCACGCCGGTTTCCCGTCGGTCGCGCAGGATTACGCGGCAGGGGACCTGAGTCTGGACGACCGGCTGGTCGATCATCCCGACACGACGTTTCTGATCCGGGTAGCGGGGGGCTCGATGACCGGGGCCGGCATCTTCGACGGGGACCTGTTGATCGTGGACCGGAGCCTGGAACCCGAGGATGGGGACGTGGTCATCGCCGTGCTGGATGGTGACATGACGGTCAAGCGTCTCGCCTGCGACGCTCATGGCAGGTATCTGCACGCGGAGAACCCGAGGTATCCGGACATTCGGCCTGCTCCAGATGGGGAGAACCTTATCTGGGGAGCGGTCACCGGCAGCATCCACCGGCAGGGGCGGCGCCGGTGAATGGGTTCGTGCTGGCGGACACCGACAGTTTCTATGCGAGCTGCGAACGCGTGTTCGACCCGAAGCTGATGGGCAGGCCGGTGGTCGTGTTGTCGAACAACGATGGGTGCGTGGTCGCCCGGTCCAGCAACTACGAGTTGTATGCCTCGTTGAGCCGGCGGATGATGAGCGTCATGGACCGGTATATGGCGGGTCGGGGGCGTACAGCATCGACGAGTGCTTCCTCATGCCGCCCGACCATGCCGTTGATACGACGTGCCGGCTGATGAGGACCGCGGTGCTGAGAGGTGTGGGGGTTCCCGTCACCGTGACGTGCGCACCCACGCGCACGTTGGCGAAGATCCTGAGCCATTGGGCCAAGCACACTCCCGCGACCGGGGGAGTGGCCGTCTGGGACGGTCTGCCGGCCGGCCTGACGGAGGAGATCATGGCTGCGACGCCGGTCGGCGAGGTATGGGGTGTGGGCCGGCTCCTTGAGCCCAAGTTCATGGGCTTGAACGCCACCACCGCGCTCAGGCTGCGAGGCATGGATCCGGCGTTTGTCCGTCGCAGGTTCGGTCTGAACCTGATGCGGACCGTGCTCGAATTGCAGGGCACGCCGTGCATCAGTCTCGACGGGTTCGACGCCATCGAGGGACGTCGGGAGCATCAGATCATGTGCAGCCGCATGTTCGGGCATTCCATCACCAAGATGGAGGAGCTCGCGGGAGCGGTCAGCGTGTACGCGCAGCAGGCGACCGCAAGATTGCTTCGGCAGCATGGGCTGACCCGGCTCATCGGCGTCTGGTGCGCGACCAGCCCCTTCCGCGACGACTATCGGATTGCCGGCGGGTATGGCCGTCCGCTGGATCCGACCGACGACCCGATCACGGTCTCGCGCATCGCCGTCGACGTAGCACGCGCCCATGCGAGGCCTGGCTATCGTTGGGTTCGAGCCGGGGTGATGCTCTCCGACCTGGCCGACCGGGACCATTTCGACACGTTGGACGGCCTGGGGCCGGTGCGCGACAGGGGACTGTCCGAGGCGCTCGATGCGGTCAACCGCAAGTTCGGCACGATGCACGCCGGCATCGGCTGGGGAGACATACGCGGACAAGGACGAGCGGATGCGGAAACCGGCGGAACATGGCGAACCAGACGCGGCAGGCTGTCACCAAGAGCCACGACGCGATGGGACGAAATCGCCGTGGCACACGCCCGCTGACCCAGACATGGGTTTGGTGCCTGTTTCAAACTAATGGCCGCCAACTTGCGATGCTTGCATCTTGCAGTGCACTCGGCGACGTTTTACCGGTATGAGAGATCAAGGATAAGAGAGAGGAGCTTCGATAATGGATGTGGAATATAAGGATGCCACCGAATGGCTGGAAGGCCTGCCCGTCGGGGCACAAGTGCTGACCCCGGATGATTGGGTGTTCGCCAAACAAGCCGGCGGTACATGGGTGTTCCGTTTCTGCCCCGGGCATGTGACGACTGCCGGCATGATTGCCGCGCATGGCATGCCCGAGCTCATTGATCCGGCCGTGTGGAATGAGGAGGCTGGATGCAGACAGATCGGCGGCGCCCTCGCGTACTTCGACCCGTTCAAACGCATTGAGCGCAGGGTGGGAGAGGATCCGGAGGCGTTCCAGCATGCACGGGAAGCTGATCCGGACGTATTCGTCGCTGGTCTACAAGACAAGCCCGTGCGATCCGGCCATGAATGGGGCATCGAATGGTCGGTCTATGCGGGCCCGGCTTCCCACTGCTGGAACGGGTATGCGCGGATACCCGAAGGCCATCCTTGGATGGGCCAGAATTGTGGCAACATACCTGCCGACGCGCCGGGAGGCGTTTCCTATGGATGCGATCAGGACGGATGGATCGGATTCGGCACCATGCGTGAGGACACGGTGAATGAAGCTCCATCTGATGGATCAGAGCATGACCGCATGGTCGAGGAACTGTGCGAGAAGCTTGGAACACCAATGCCGGAACAATATGAATGGACTTGCGACGACGTGACCGACATGGCTCGGGAGCTCGCCCGGCAGATTCGGCGGGCTAGCCGGAGAGGAGCGCTGTGCTTCGGGTCGCTGTGAGAGGCACTACCCTCGTTGGTACAATGGCTCTCATAGCTAAGGACGGGAGACGGCATGGAAGCGGACGGGAAGGCGTCAAGGAAACCCATCCTCACTGTAGAGGAACAAATCGCGCACTTGAAGGCCAAAGGCGTGAAGTTCGTGCTTTGCGACGAGGCTGAGGCTGTCCGGTACCTTGCGGAGAAGTGCAATTTCTTCAAGCTCGCCTCATACCGCAAGTTGTTCGCGAAGCGCGAGGGCGGTGATCGGGACGGCCAATACGTCGATCTGGACTTTGCCCAACTGCGTCTCCTTGCCTCCCTTGACCAGCAGCTTCGCTTTGTCTTGCTGGGCATGACGCTCGACATCGAGCATTTCCAGAAGGTCGCTGTCTTGCATGAGATGGATGCAAGAGGAGAGGATGGGTATGCTATCGTCGCTGACTACATGGCGTCCTTGAGCCAGCCGAACCGGGATTACCGTCTGCACGAGCTTAAGATGAGTGGGTATAGTCCGTACAGTGCCGGGGTATATGCGAAATATGCCGACGACATGCCCGCTTGGGTGTTCTTCGAACTCACCTCGTTTGGTACATTGATCGATTTCGTCCGGTTTTGTGCCAGGCGTTGGAATGACAGGTCTTTGCATGTGGCTCATTACGATCTCAAGGGCGTGAAGTCTCTGCGGAACTGCGCAGCTCATGGGTCGTGTATCGTCAACGCTTTCGCCGACCGTGGAGCGGGAAGGACTGCGGTCACCAATTCCGTCGTGCGCGCTGTCTCTGTTGCGAATGTTTCGAAAGCCACTCGAGCCAAGTGGATGGGGTGTGCAGCCATGCAGCAGATTGCGACGGTATTCGTCGTCTATTCACGGCTCGTGCCCGAGGGACGCTCCCGCAAGCGTGCGATGGCGGATCTCGCGTCCCTGTTTGCAAGGGTGGAGGACAGTGCTTCCATTCTGCCTTCGCAGGGACCGGACTCCACGGCATGGGCGGCGTTCCATTTCATGCGCTCATTGACAAAGGGGCTGGGATTGCTATAATAGTTGCAGATGTCAAAACCTTTGGGTTTTAGGGGCGGATTCGCGAAAGCGATTCTGCCCCATTTTCATAAGGCGGAAAGAACGGGTTAAGTAAAGAAAAGTGTGTCTTATCGTGCGTGTCGATGGCGTGTCGGTGAGTTAGCGAGAGCGTCCGCCCTAGCCTTTCCTGATGCCGAACCCGCCCTCGTAGGCGTCGACGCCGGCGGCCGGCAGTTGCACGCCGGTCACGGTCACGGGCGTCGGCCCGTCGTCCTCCGCCGGTTCCTTTCCGGTGGATTTCCAGTAGTCGGGCGTGACGAACGACATGGTGTCGGGATGTTCCGTGAGCATATACACCGTCCATTCGCAGCACCGTTTCATATGCTCTTCCGACAGTCCCCGGTGGTGGTCGAGCGTGCGCTTGACAACCGCGTTGGTCCCGCCTTCCAGCTGGTTCGTGGTCGACGGCAACGATTCTCCGTCCCCCCGCGATGGCGGGGTCGCAGAACGCGAACAGCATCCCGGCGCGGTTGAGCCGGACGAGCCGGAAGCAGGAGCGGCGCAGACGTTCGTGCGTCCACCACCACTTGCGCCCCCTGGCGTGCGCGGGATCCTGTTTGGCCGTGGTCCTTTCCTTGAGGTAATCGCCGTGTTCTCCGTGCCATGCATTGAGTTCGGCGAGCCAGTTGGCGGCCCCGTCCACAGTGCTGATTTTGGTGAGCCTGCGTGCGAGTCTGAGCAGCGCCCTGCCGGCCTCGCTCTTGGGCCTGTTCGTCAGGTCGACGCGGGTGTTGCGCAGCACGTGCACGAGGCAACGCTGCGCGCGAACCCCCTTCCACCGGGCCCCGGCGGCCGCCAGACACCCCTGGCCTCCGTCGCACACCAGCAATCCCGGCCTTTTCGATCGTCCGAAGAGCTGCCGGTAGGCGTCCTTGGTCTCCGTGGAGCACCACTGCCATGCGACCGGCTGGCCGTCATCACCGGTCAGGGCCAGCAGGCACCAGCCATAGGGAACATACGTCCCGTCCGCCATCACATACCGGTGGGAACGGGAGGCGGGCGGCAGGACCGGTTCCACGCTCCAGCACCACGCGATACGGGCCGAGAACGTCTGACGGGTGATACCGAGCCGGGCGGCGGCCTCGCCCATGGACTCCTTGCCGGTGACCCATGCGATGAACGCGCGGAACTCGGCCCTGCACGCCGGGTCCCCGCGTTCCGCGACCGTGCTCAGCCGGCACGCATCGCACCTCCACCGTTGGGGGCGGGCCTTCGTGAACCCGTTCCTGCGCATCGCGCGCCCGCACAAGGGGCACTTCCTCGCCCTCGAAGACTTGTTCCTGCTCATAGACCAAGCCAACCCGAAAAGTCAAGCACCCCGCCGGATTAACGCCCGACTCGCTAATCACACCCCGACACACAAGACGCCAGTAAGCCTCACAGCAGATTTAAGACACACTTTTCTTTACTTAACCCGACTAACCTCCTGTCATATAAGGAACCCGTTGGCTTGCCGGGCGCCGCTGGTGCGGTATCCGGCAAGCCTGCTGGGTTTTCATGGATCTCTTTATTTGCTGTTGAGGCGTTTCGATACCTGTTCGATCTTGTCGTCGAGGTCATCCCGCTCGGCGCGGAGCTTCTCGAGGACATCCCGCAGCGTCTCCTTGCTCACGTCGTCCTGCAGGAAGTCGTAGGAGAGGAGCTCGACGACCTTGCGCAGGTGCGCGGGTACGATTTTCTGGTAGTGCTCGAAGGCGACCTGCAGGTCCGCGTGCCCGCAGTTGTCCATCGTTTCGCGCATGGTCGCACCGTTGAGCATGAGCATGGTCGCATGGGTGGCGCGCAGCGTGTGGAACGTGGCGTCCGGCCGGTTCGCCGCTTTGCGGGCCCGCTCGAACTGGTGGGCGACGCTGTCCTGCGTGTACATGGTGTTGCGGGTCAGCGGGCTGTGGCGTTGGAACAGCATGCTGTCCGGGGTCTTGTCGTCGCAGTGTTCGCGGATGTGCTTGCGGATCATCGGGATCAGCACCATGGGGATGGGCGCGTCGCGTATGCACGCCTTGGTCTTGGTCGTGTCGAGGATGAACGAGCCCGCGTGGTCGGGATCCTTGTTGACGCTGTGGCGAACGTGGAGTATCCGGTTGTCGAGGTCCAGGTCCCGCAGTCTCAGCGCGCATGCCTCGCCCACGCGCAGTCCGCCGACGAGCGCTGCCAGCCATACCATCAGCTGCAGGTTGTCCGGCATCGCGTTGACGATGGCGCACACCTCGTCCTTGGTGAACGGCAGCTGGTCGGCTTTCCTGCTTTTGGGCTGGGGATGCTTGACGCTGCATGGATTGTAGGCGAGCATGGGCTTGCCGTCGGCCAGGATCTTCTTGGACGCGTGGTTGAACAGCTGCGAGATGACCACGCATTCATGCCAGAACATGGACGGGGTCAGCTGGTCCTTCCTGCCCGAATACCAGTGCTCGATTTCCCCGGGCGTGATCTCGCATACTGGTTCGGATCCGAAATAGTCCTTGAGCCTCGTCAGCGACCGCTTGAGGACCTCCCTCCTTGAATAGGAGAGTTCGGACCCGTCGGGCGCGCGATGGGTCTCGTAGTACAGATCGCAGAAGTCGTTGAACGGCATGCGACGGGCCTTTTCCGCGTCGGCGACCAATGACCTGCGTTTCGTGGGATGCTGCCATTCCTTGACCCCGAGATTGTGCAGGCGGACGAGGTATCGCTCCTCGTCCAGCCATTGTTCCGCCGAGTCCTTCGAGTCAGGGGAGAAATTGCGCTGCACCTTTTTGGAAGGGTCCAGGGGATTCGTGTACCTGGCCTGCCAGGCGACCCGCTCCCCGTTCTTGCCGAAGCGTTCGAGGATGGTTCCGAATTTTCGTTGCTTTGGCCGTTTCGTGATTCCTCCTTCATTGGCTTCCGGCCGTCTCCGGAGCTCCCGGATTGCTGGGAACGAAGGCGCCTTATGGTCTTGTTCAGTTGCGTGCGCCGATGTTCGAGATCGTCGATGACGGTTCCGAGCGCGTTCTCGTCCGTGTCTGGCGGAAGGAAGTCGCATGAGCACAGGTCGGTGACTTTGGCGACGTGATCGTCCAACCCGGGGGAGCATAGCTGCGACATGGTCCTTGTGGTCGCGTAGCCTAGCATGTCCATCGCTTCCTGCATGGTGCCGCCGTTGCGCAGGAACGTCAGCGCATAGGTGGCCCGCAACGTGCGATACGTGCCGTCAGGCCGTCCGATCTTCTGGAACGCCTTCCTGAGGTTCGCTTGGAGCATGGCGGGATTCGGATAATCCGCCAGACGCCATTCCTGGCTGACCGGGAAGAGGAAGCACTCGTTGCTTCCGCTTGGGCAATACCTTTCGGCGTGCCGTAGGATGGCAGGTCCCAGAAGGCCGGGGAGGGGGATGGTGTTGCCCCTGGGTCGATAGGCTTCCGTGATTCCGTATCCCGGCCTGCCTGGTTTGCGCACCACGTTCGAGTTGATGTGGATGAGATGATGTTCAGTATCGATGTCTCCCAGGCGCAGGGCGCAGATCTCGCCCATGTGCAGGCCTCCCGCCGTCAGTCCGAGCCAGACGACCAAACGAAGGTGTGCAGGCATCGCTTCAGCGAGCTCGCGCGCTTCTCTCACGGTCAGCGGTCGCTCGTTTCGGGAATTCAGATCACGACCGGGCGTATCTATCCGGCATGGATTGGAGGGGAGAATAGGTTGTCCGTCGCCCAATCCGTCGGTCACCGCGGCGTTGAACACGCGGCGAAGCATCATCGTCGCACGCCGCAACCGGTACGGGGACATCGATGCCTGTGCCGCGTCGAACCATCGGTCGATATCCGCCTGCCTGATGTCAAGCAATTGACTGTTGCCGAAGGTCTGGTCCAGATCCCTGATGGCGGCTTTATGGGAGCCCATTGTCAGTGGGCTCAATTGCTCGCCCCGGCTGTTGCGCAGCTACCGGCAATACCAGTCGCTGTATTCGCCGAAGGTCAGGCCATCGGGATTCTTGTAGACCAGCTTCCGTTCCGTCCTCTCCGACGGCGGAATCCATGCGCGTTCGCCTGCCCGATACTGTTCGACCAGCTCCCGCTCCTCGTTCAGCCAGCGTTCGGCGTCGGCCTTCCTATCAGGAGGGAAGTTTCGCTGCACTTTGACGGTGTTGTTGAGAGGGCTCCTGTACCTGGCCTGCCAGGCGGAGAGAACGCCCTTGGCGTTATGCCTTGCCACCAGCGTCCCGAAGGAACGCTTCGCTTTGTCGCCCATGTCATACCTCCACGTATGAGTGACATTGATGAATGTGGTAGCGCAGGGCGCATTGTCCCTGCTCCAAAGAGTGAAGAGACCCGGTGCTGGCGAGCGGCTTCCGTCGGCTCCACAGCAACAGGAACGCGGTGCATAACAATGACGGAGCCAGGCTGCGGCGCCTGGCTCCGTCAAAGTAGACACACGTCGGAATCGTTGTTATCCCATTTCCCCCACAGAAGTCAAACCCGATGCCAACAACACCGCCAGGGCCACCCGGGTTCTCATGTCAACCCCAGATTGGATGCCTAGGCAGTCGTCCTGATCGGCGCATGAACGCGGCATCGTCTTTGATGCCTCGCATGCGCCCGTCTGCTCAGGCGCATCCCCCAAGACGCCAACGGTCAGAAGCACATACCAGAGTGCACACAACCTATCAAAGTACGCCCGCTGATTCGGGCCCCCTTATCTGAAACATCAGAATCAAGGACATACCGCTTGGACCCCGCTCCCGCAAGGGACGCGGGGTTCTCGCGTTCTGGGGTGCGGGCGTTTTCCCGGAGACTGAATGAACGGAATCACGCCGTTCTGCGCAGGAGGAATGGGGCGGACTTTGGGCTTGAGCTGCGGCGCCGGGCGCTCATCTCGGTCTTGTCACCTGCATTGTGGGTGATCTGGATGTTGTTGTTGCGATGAGTCCGTTCGGCACATTGATCGAATATCTTCTGGTCTACGGATGCGGGCAAGCCATTTCTTGGAAGGCGTTTCGTCGAGATTGGCGGGAGCTTGCGTCAGCAGGCGTCGATGAAGGCGCTGAGGATGCGACGTTGGTTGCTATCGGCGCGGTGGGAGAACTCAGGATGCCATTGGACGGCCCAGACGAAACGCTTGGCCGGCATCCAGACCGCCTCCACGATGCCGTCCGGCGCGGTGGCCATCGGTTCCAGTCCCTGGCCCAGCGTGCGAATCGCCTGATGGTGATAGCTGTTGACGCCCAGCGTATAGGCGCGCGGATGATACGGCTTGCCGAAGGAATCGACCTCATCGGCCTCCGCCTCACTCGGGCCGTTGTCTCCCAGCGGCCACAACGCACGGGCCAACGGCGAATCGGGCGCGATCGACACTTCGTGGACCACCGGGTCATACGGCGGCTTGTCGCCATGATGCACGACCGGGCTGGGATGCTCGTCCGGCAGATCCTGCCACAGCGTGCCACCCAAGGCGACGTTGAGGCTCTGGATGCCGCGGCAGATGCCCAGCAATGGCTTGTCCGCCGCGATGACGGAGGGGATCAGGCGCTCCTCCATCCGGTCGCGGGCCTTGCATAGTTTGACCGTCTTGGGGCCGGCCGCCTCGCCATACCGTTCCGGATCCACGTCGTGGCCGCCGGTGACCAGGAACCCATCGCATTGGCCGACCAGCTGTTCGATTGTAGTCTCGTCGTCGGTCAGCGGCAGCATCACCGGGATACCGCCGGCTTCGATGATGCCGTCGAAATAGCCGGGCAGCATCCACAGGCTATTCAGTGTGTCGTCCCACAACGGGACCACGCCGATAAGCGGACGATGGGCCATCGATACCTCCAAATACAGACTTACTGATAAAGCGACTCAACTTGCTACAGTCTCAAACCTGAAAAATTGTACCAGTGTGACTTGCGGGCGGAGCCTACTGCATAGCTTAGGGAGGTAGGGATTTCAATCGAGGGC
>CXQY01000085.1_pt1 | contig 37519 bp, 34 predicted proteins | sample 591851 | NCBI WGS metagenome assembly CXQY01 (sample SAMEA3491305, study PRJEB9169) | human gut metagenome | biome: ENVO:mammalia-associated habitat; material: ENVO:feces | place: Bangladesh | collected 2010-04-07 | reverse complement strand
GTATGCGTGGTATGCGTGCCCCATAAGGGAAAACCCCATAAAAAGAAGTAACTCGGAAAACAGATGCATACAATGCATACCTTCTATTTCTTCTTCTATAATCCCTTGTATTCCAAGGGTTTCCGAGGGGTCGAAGGTATGCGTTGCCTGATGCATACCGCACGCATACCGATGCATACCACCGGGTTTTTCTCCAATACTGGTAAAAAAAACGGGCTTGTTTTCTCCGGTATTGGAGATTCTCGTCTCCGATGCCGGAAGAAACCGGGCCGAACGCATACGTGCCCGTATGAACGAAAACACTGATGACAGGCCCACCCGGCTGCTCTGGGTGGATACGGAGACCACCGGTCTGGATCCGCGCACGGACCCGATCCTCGAAATCGGCATGATCGCCACCGGCCCGGATCTGGAGCCCGTGGACGACGGGTTCCACACGGTCGTGCATTGGGACGGCGAACCCTCCGGGTTCATCCGGGCCATGCACGGGCCGAACGGGCTGCTCGCCGAATGCGCGCACCCGTCGGCGCCCGGCATGTTCGCCGCCGCCCTGTCCGCCCGCGACTACGTGGAGACCCAACTGGATGCGGGCGTACGCCTCCTGCCCGCCGGCAGCACCGTCCGCTTCGACCGGGACATGATCGACTCGTGGATGCCCGGCGTATTGGACGGCTGCTCGCACCGGTCCCTGGACGTGAGCGCGCTCTACGAGGCGGTCCGCATGTGGAACCCGACGGTCCTGCCCGACATGGCGAAGACCACCGACCACAGGGTCATGCACTGTCTCGCCGACACGCTGCGCTTCGCCCGCGAACACCGGAGGCTCATATGCTCGATCCGTTGAAGACGCTCCCCCGCCGTACCGTCGCATGGCTGGGACGGCTGCCCGGCCGCCTATGGGACGGGTTGAGGAACCTGCCGCGACGGGTCGGCGCATGGATCCTGTCCGACCGGGGCAGGGCCGTCTGGCCGCGCATCCTGCTCGCCGGGCTCCTCATCCCCATAAGCCCGTTCCTCGCCGTCCTCTGGCGGATCATGCTCTACGGGAGCGCCTCCGACCAGACGATCGTCATCTACGCCATACTGCTCATACTGCTCATCCGCGGCGGCCGGAACGCGCTGAAAAAGCATCCGAGGGACTGACCGGCACGCCCTTCTCCCGTCCGATGTCGCGGATGCGGACGGACAGGCGACATCGCAACCGGTGTGAATACGTCGACCGGCGCAACCGCATGCTTCCTTCCCTTTCCGCGCGCATAGGCGGCGCGCGGATATTCCGGTCCCGTCCGTCAGACGGCCAAGGCCAGTCGCGGGACCGTGGAGGAAGAGGTTGTCATGCGCAGACCGCCGAAACCGCTGATCGCCCTCGTGGCCGTCCTGGCCATGCTCGCCGTCGGCATCCCGTCCGCCCAGGCGGCGGAAGCGCCCTCGGGCGCCACCGTCACGATAGACGGCCGGGACACGGGCCTGAACCCGTCGGACGGGTACGATCCGAACCCGGACGATTCGGATATCAGCGGCATGAAGGTGATCGACACGGGCGCGGGCCGCACCGAGATCCACGACCTGCCCGCCGGCTGGCACGTGAACGCCGAACAATGGGATTGGAAAGGCCGTTCCGGCATCCGCTACCACATCTACAAAGGGTCCGCCAACTACAACTGGTTCTTCGCGGGCGCCACCTCGTTCAAGCACAGCGTGTACGAGCTGCGCAGCATCGACTACTACAAGACCATCGACGAAAGTCCCATCACCGGATACGACTGGAGCCGGAACCAGACCGTCCACGGCTTCGTCGACAGCTCCCAGATCGGCTACCATTTCGTCAACGGGTGGACGGGCGTCCTGAACGACGGGTTCTCCGACCGTTTCGAATACAAGTGGACAGCCGACGACGATCCGAACCTGACCATCACCCACGATTTCATGTACGACACCGAGGCGCCGGCCGACTGGTCGAAGCTCATGGCATACCTGCCCGACGGCAGCCCGGTCACCGGATTCGACCCGGACGGTGTTTCCAACAAGATCCCCACGGACACGAAGACCGTCACCTGGGACGGCATCCCCTCGGGCTGGACCATCAGCGACTCGTACGCCACCAAGGACAGGATCATCACCCACTTCTCCAAGACCGGCCAGCATGACAAAACGGTGATCCTCTACTGGACGGACGACTACGAGTACTCGTACACGGCCGACCAATTGAAGAAGCTGACCGCCACGACGGACACGGGCGAGCCGGTCACCGGCTTCGACCCGGCCAACGGGGGCTCGTTCGCCCTGCCCGCCGGCGCGACCGGGGTCACATTGGCCGGCGCGCCGGACGGGTGGACGCTCGACGGGCCCGACTACGACGGGACCAGCATCACCTGGCAGGTGTCCAGCCCGGATTCGAAGATCGTGCGCCGCTACACGTTCATCTTCCCCGACCACACGCCCACGCTCGACGACCTGAGGGACCTGACGCCCACCACCGACGGCGGCAAGCCCATCGACGGATTCGACCCGACCAGATCCGGCACCTGGCAGGTGCCCGAGGACGCGACGATCGGCTGGACCGGCATCCCCCGCAACGGCTGGACATGGAGCCACGCGGAGGGCACGCTCTCCTGGACCATCCGCAGCGTCGACGGCGCGTACTCGTTCACCTACACGTTCATCCCCACGCACGAACCCGCCAGGGACGATCTGGGTGGCGTGACCGCCGTCACGGACACGGGCGAGACGGTCGACGGGTTCGACCCGGTCAACGGCGGCACGTTCCCCGTGCCCGCCGGCACCACGCGCGTCGACCTCAAGGACATCCCCGACGGGTGGACGGCCACGCCCATGCCTGCCGGGCTCGGCTACACGCTGACCTCTTCGAACGGATTGACCGTCACCTACATCTTCGACGTGCAGCCGTACACGCAGATGACCGCGGACGAGCTCGCCGCGCTCGCCCGATACCGGTGGAAATCCAAGGACGGGACGCTCGTCCAGGCCACGCCCGACGACACGGACACGGTCGACGGGACGTCCGCCGACTGGACTCTCGAATGGACGGGCACCGGAACCAGCCCGCTGACCGAGGATCCGGACGCCGGCTGGCATGACGCGCAGGGCGGCAAGACGGACGCGACCAGCCCCGACGCGGTCGAATACCGGATGACGGTCACCGGGCCGGTCAGCGGCATCACCGCCACGCTCCGCCTCCACACCAGCCTGAAGAACCAGCCCGTCTACCGGAACGTCGGCTTCGACATGAAGGGCGGCAGGCCGATCCTGCGCACCGTACGCGTCATCGACGGCAAGCCCGTGACGAAACCCGGCGACCCGGTCAGGGACGGCTACCGGTTCGCCGGATGGCTTCTCGACGGGCGGCCATACGACTTCAGCCAGCCCGTCACCCGGAACATCACGCTCACCGCATCCTGGACGAGCATCGGCTCGCACGCGATCGTCTTCGACTCGGCGGGCGGCACCTTCATCCCCGCCCAGACCATCCCGGACGGCCAGACCGGCGCCGAACCGGACGCGCCGGCCAGGACGGGCTACACGTTCGACGGATGGCTGCTCGACGGGCGGCCCTACGATTGGGACACGCCCGTCACATCGGACATCACGCTGACCGCCTCATGGACGGCGAACATGATGTCCGTCACCTTCGACCCGGGCGACGACGGGACCGTCTCCGCCGTGTCCGTCGCCTACGGGAACCCGGTCGACAGGCCCGCGGACCCCGTGCGGGACGGCTACCGGTTCGACGGCTGGCTGCTCGACGGCAAAGCCTACGACTTCGCCAGGCCCGTCACGTCGGATATCACGCTGACCGCCTCCTGGACGAAAATCCCCGTCACCCACACGGTCGCGTTCGACGCGGGCAACGGGTCGAAGACCGACATCCGGACCGTCCGGGACGGGACCCCCGTCGCCCGGCCGAAGGATCCGACCCACAAGGGGTGGACGTTCATGGGCTGGACGCTCGACGGCAGGCCATACGACTTCGCGACCCCCGTCACCCGTGACATCACGCTCGTCGCCGACTGGGCGAAGGACGCGGCCCGGACCCACACCGTCACCTGGGATTACGCGCACGACGGGCTCACCGGCGTCACGACCATAACCGACGGGCAGCCCGTGCCCGAACCCGCGAAGCCCGCACGCCCCGGATACGAGTTCGCGGGATGGCGGCTCGACGGCAGGGCCTACGACTTCACCGCCCCCGTCACCCGGGATCTCACGCTCGTCGCCGCATGGCGCGACGCGACGCCCGCCACGCATACGGTCAGCTTCGACACGACCGGCGGCAGCCCGGTCGGACCGGTCACGGTGAGGGACGGGAACACGATCGCGAAACCCGCCGCCCCGACACGGGACGGCCACGAGTTCGCGGGCTGGCTGCTCGACGGACGGCCCTACGATTTCACCACCCCCGTCACCCGGGATCTGACGCTCACCGCCTCCTGGCGGAAATCCGGCACGGACAAGCCCATCTACGGGATCGCGGATCTGAGGGACCTCGGGTTCGACGTGGACGGGAAACCCTACCAGCCGTTCAAGCCCGGAACCCGCGAATACCGCCTGCCCGACGGGAAGCACACCGTCGGGTTCACGGCCGGCACCGTGCCCGCCGGCTGGAAGGCCATAGGCGGAGTCATCCGACGCCCCGACGGATACGAGAGGCGGGAGTACACGCTGACCAGCCCCGACGGGAAATACACGGCCGGCTACGCGTTCGAATGGAACACGAAGACCCCCGCATACACGAAGGACGATCTGAGGCACGTGACCGCCGGGACGGACGGGAAACGGGTCGACGGGTTCGACCCGACCCGCGACGGCACGTACAGGGTGCCCGATGGCTCCCGCGTGACGATCGAAAACCTGCCCGCCGGCTGGAAGGTGAAAGAGGCGCACTCCCCCGACGGCATGATCCTCACGTACACGGTATCCAGTCCGGACAGCCGGATCACGGTCATCTGGAGGTTCGAATCCGACAAGGCGGCCACGCCCGGCACGGGCCGGGGGGACGGGGATCCGGCCGACCCGGATACGGAAACTCCCAAGGGCATCACCGGGATTATGGAGGCGGGCCTGCCGGACACCGGCGTCGGGCTCCCCTCCCCATGGTTCATCCTCGCGCCCGCCCTCGCCGGCCTCGCGCTCATCCTCCTGCGCCGCCACGGCCGGCGCGCATGAACGCCCACGGCCATGACGGCCGGCGGGCGACCACGAGGGCCCCGCACCGCAACGGTGCGGGGCCCTGCCCATGGGGAAAACGACGAACGGGCATCGTCGGGGATTCCTTCGGAGTGCTTTTCGCGTTCGGCTTGACCGACATACATTCCGCGCAGTCTCGTCAAGGAAGATGTCCGATCGTCAAGAAACATGAAAAAAGGCACGACGGCATCACGGGTCATCTTCGCCCGATGGATCTGAACCCGAAGGGACAGCCGAATCGACCCGGTCAGGATTTCCTATCAACTACCGCAATGACGAGCATTGCGGTTTGGACGTGAGCGTGGCTCCCGTGGCTCTGCCATCCCTTGCGGGTGAAGGTCGTCATGGGCGTTCCGTCCATGTGGCCGGGCCTGCCGGACACCGGCGTCATGAACCTCTCTCCCGGAAAAATAAGAGGGCGCGACGGGCGATGCCCGTCGCGCCACAATGGGGACCACATACGATCGGAATCGTCAAGTCAACCCGCGTACAACACGTTCAATATACGACGACACGAAGACCGGCTGTCGGTAAATCCCAATGGGTGCGCGAGCCGTGGCCGCCGCCGATCGCCGTTGTTCGCAGCACCGTTCTGACTTCCGATTTGATAGGGGCAAAAAAAGGCGTCCCCCAGTGGCTCCCGGATCCGGGAACCACTGGGGGACGCCTCCCGGTTTTTTCGGGGAGGCCTCCGGTCAGCAGCGTGCGGGGTCAGATCCCAGCGTTCCGCACCAGCTGATGGTTTCATATTCATCATCTCCGCCGCTAGGTGCGGGCGTGGGCTGTGGTGCAGCCGGCGGGGTATAGGCAGGCTGCCCTCCGCCGTTCGACCCCCCGCGGTTGCCGCCCGTGTTGCCGGTGTTCCGGTAGCCGCCGCCGTTGCTCGTATTCGAGTGGTTGCGGCCGCCGCCCGTGTATCCGGAGTAGCCGCCCGTGTAGCCGCCGGAGGCCTGCGACTGCGCGGCCTGTGCCGCGGCTTCGGCCTGCGCCTGGGCCTCCTCGTCGGCCTTCCTCTTGGCGGCGACGGAATCGTTCACCTGTTTGACGGCCTTGGCGATGGCGTCCGCGTCCCTGGCCTTGATGGCCCCGGACAACGCGTCGCGGGTCTTGTCGTCCTGCACCTGCCCGTCGGAGGATTTCAGCAACGCGTTCGCGTCGTCCACGGTCTTGTCGAGCTTCGACGTTTCGACCGCCTTCACCGCGCCGGTCAGCGTCTTCTCATGCGATTCGTACCATTCGGCCTGTTGGCCGAGCTTCGCGGCGGCCGCATCCAACCCGTCCTTCGAATCCGCCGTGCACCCCTCGTATTCGGGTGCCGTGGCCTTCAACGCGGCCTTCAGCGCGTCCACGGCCTTCGCGTCCCTCACCTGCTTCGGGGTGGTTTCGGATGCGGTCTTCGCATCCCCGTTCACCAGCGCGTTGTAGTCGTTCGCCTTGCCGCGCAGCGTGTCCGCCGCCTCGGCGCACGCCGTCTTCGCCGCGTCCAGCTCACGCGCCGTGTACGCATGCCAGCCGGCGAATCCCGCGGCCACCAATACGACAACCGCCCCGGCGGCGATGGCCGGGATCGGCCACTTCGGTTTCGATGCCGTTTTTTCGGCGGCACCCGCAGCTCCCGATGGTTCCACCGGGGGGCGGGATGCGATGTTCTTTTCTTCCATGATGTTCTCCGTGTTTACGCTGCGCAGGACATCAGGCTAGCACGCCCGGTATCCTGTGGCTTGTTCCAGTAGTTTCCGCTCATCCCGGGGGTTCATCCTCACGGCGCTTGCCCCGGCTTCAATCATCCCACGGCATGCGTCCGCGCCCCTCAGCCGCGAAACGACCTTACCCGGGACACCGTCTCCACGATTCCGGTGAGAAGCGAGGAAGGCCCATGGAGACGAATCACGTTATCGTACATGCGGCAAGCCTTCGCGGCATCCTCCAGCCAACCCAGTTCCATCATCTCCGGATTGAACAGGGCAAGGGATTCCAGCTGCCTGCGGATCGGCGCGCAATCCCGCATGAACGCGAGGCACGCGAGACGCGGATGCCGGGAGCCCTTCACCCGTCGCGCCCTTACGGCGATGATCTGCGCCCCGTAGCGGAGCATGCAATCCCATATGAGCCTGTCCGGATCATCCCCCGCCCCGAGGATTACCGTGTTCGACGGGGCGGGGACGGTCCCGGCCCTCATCATATGCATGATTTCGATGTCGGCCGGCCTGCCGTATCCGACGCTGGCGCCCAATCCGGTTGCGGCGCCCGTCACCACCATCAGTTTTCCCGTCGCGGTCTTCCTTTCCATCAGGACGCTTCGCTCGGGAAAGCGGGAATCATTGGGGACCCGTTTCCATTCCTTTCCGAAGAAGCGCGTCGCGACGGGCGCGAATAGTCCCGTCGTCATCCGAAACGGGCGGATCATAATCTCATCCTTCTCCATGGGGCCACATGGTACGCGCCCGTGAAAGGGCGCCGGATCCGGGATTTCGCCTGATGGAAACGGTTCGTGATGGTCGATGAACCACCAGCCGGACCAGCAGCCGGCCATCAGGCAGGCGGACCGCCACGTCCACTCCGCATCCCCCAGGTAGAGGAACACGAGCGGCGGGATCGAGACCAGACGGTTCAGCCAGGCGCCGCCCGGCCCCGTCTCCCATGCGAGCAGCCTCCAGTGCAGGGAGTCGAACAGCAGGGGCGTCAGCCAGCGCAGCAGCATCCCGAACACGAACCAGACGAGCATGGCGAACGGGCTTATCACGACGGATCCTCCTCGGACTATGGGAACAGGGACACGTATGCGTCGGGGGCCGGTCGGAGGGCATGGCGGATTGGCATCACCGCCATCTTTTTTTTCGACGCGGGAATTCCGGTTTTCAGGCCGGGGGCAACACCCCCGTCAGCTTGTCAAGAAAAGATCGAATCATATGCAGCCGCACGTATCCGATCAAACGAATCGGGGAAGCAACGCCATCCCCGTGATCGCGATCGCTGTGATGGATGCCGGAATAACGCGACCGTCCGAACCGTAATACGCCAGCAGCATGAAGCCCGCGATGACGGGAATGGCGCATGCGATCAGCGCGCCCGGCCCGTCGAACACGAAGATCAGCCCCAGTTCGGCGAAGACGCCCAGAAAGAGGGCAACGGGATGCTTCCCGGCCGCATTGACCACGTCGAGGATGAAACCAACGATCATACGGTGCTGTATGCGTCATTTCCTTCGGGGCACGGACATCAGGAACAGCATGAACAGTGCGGGAACGGAGAAAATGAGAAGCGTGATTCGGATGCTGTCGTAATCGCCCCGGGATGACGAGAACAGGGCCAATACCGTGGCGGCCGACACGACGAACATGAGCAGCCTATCCGCGAAACGGGATTCCCCGTCGACGTTCGCGAAGAAGGAATCGAGATACGAATCCGCTTCATCGAGGAAACGCCCTCCCCCATCCGACCTGACAAGAAACGGGGATCGGGCGAACCGTCTCAGCCTGTTCCGCTGCCTGCCGATTCTGGCGGATGTCCCGAAATCGAAGGATCCGCGCAACACGCATTCCGCCATTTCGGAACATTCCGATTCGATCAGCCCTTCGAACGTCCCGGTTATCGCGTTCCGGTTCGCCGGTATCGGCGTCGTGGAGATGCGACGGTATTTGTAGACGCGATCCCATCGGAGCATTCGTCCGACTTTCCTCGGCCTGTAACGCGCGTATTCGAGTCCCTCCTGCGAAAGCGGATGATCGGTCAGGAGAAGACCCAGCCCCGTATCGTCCAGACAGAGGATCATGTTCGCGGATTCGAACCAGTGGCATCTCCTCCATGGCTCGAATCCGGACGGGACCCCGCATTGAGCCCATCCATCATGCCTGATTCGTTTAAGTTTCCGTTGGGTCACCAGAACACCGCATTCCAGTCCGAAATCACAGACATACGCATTATCAGGGATGATCATGGGGAAAACGGTAGCTTGAATCATGCTCCTCCCCGGTCTGCTTCTCATCTGGTGATCCGGCATGAAGACGGTCGCCCTCCTCTTTTCGCGCATAGGGCGCGCGTGAGACCCGTCCGGAGATCCCGCGCGGGGTTTGAGGAACAAGGAGAGCATTCATGCGTCTTCGCAGGAACAGGGACGACGGCGGCGGGATCCTCCGCCGCATCGCCAGGGCCGGGGTCGCCCTCGTCGCGGCCGCCGCGACGCTGGCCGGCGGCATGCTGGTCACAGGCACCGCGAACGCGGTCGACGGGACCGGGCCCGGTTACATGATGAGGGCGTTCCGCGGGAAAGTCTGGTGGCTCGGCGACAACGAGCTGATCCTCGGCGTGGCGGGCACCCATAACGGGAACCCGGTCTACTGCATCCAGATCGGCATGCCGGGCGTCAACGTGAACAGCGGCACCTGGTCGGACGCGACCGACCAGACCTCGCAGACCGCCGCCTACATGGTCGACCGCAACAAGGGCGACATGAGCAACCTGACCCAGGCGGCCGTCCAGTACGCGCTCCACGAGCATCTGGACCAGCGCCCCGCCTGGTGGAACGACGCCAAGCAGCACAACAACGGCCTGGTCGGCGGGGACTGGAACACGGTCGCCGCGACCGCCGCGCGTCTATGGAAAGAGGCGGAGGACAATCTCCCCAGCAGCCTGAAGGCCAGCTACCAGTACACGAACGCGAAGCGCAAGGGCACCATCAACCCCGAGATCAAGAACGGCGCCGGCCAGTATGTGAGCGGCGTCCCGTACACGATCACGATCAGCGGCCCCGCCGTGTTCGACGCCAACGGGCAGAAGAAGTATTCTGGCGTCACCACGGGGCAGGAACAGCATATCCCGTGGACCGCGACCGGCAACGGAAACGCGACTTATAAGATCTCTCACAAGGTCTCCAGGGCCCAGAAGCTGAGCTCCCCCAACCAGGATCTGTTCGGCCCGACCGACCCGTCCACCAGGACCGCGGACGTCACGTTCCAGGTCTCGAAGGACTTCCAGCCGACCGTGTCCACCCAGGTCGGCAGCAAGATCGTGCCCAGGGGCGCGAGGGTGTCCGACAGGGTGACCAGCGGCATCAAGCAGGGCGACGAATGGGCCAACGGGGTCAACGTGACCGCCAAAGGCTACTACTACACGCTCGACGCCCGGCAGGCCAACGATCTCGCCGTCCTCAGACAGGACAGGAACGAGAAGACCGCCGACTACCTGAACCGTGTCGCCAAGGCCTACGGCAACCCGGCCGCCACCGCGGACGCCACGTTCTCCGGGCCCGGCCAGACGCAGGCCGTCACCGCGAAGAACGCGGACGGCACCGACTACGTGAACCCGCAGGACGGGCGCATCGGCACCTGGGTGTGGACGATCATGAAGAACGAGCAGACACAGCCCGACTACATCACCGCCGACTACACGGATCCGTTCGGACAGGCCACCGAATCCGACATCCACAAGACCGCCCCGAACCATGACTCCACCGTGCTCGAACAGTACACGGGCCTGAACAAGGACATCATGGACACAATCACGATCGGCGGCTTCCCCCAGGATTACGGCCAGTTCAACACGAACCAGGCCTACGGGTTCGGCGCCGACGCGAAGGCCAAGATCCGCGTCTGGTGGGCGGGCTCCGGCACCGGCGACCGCACGCAGGACGAGAAGTTCAAGCCCGCCACCCAAGAGGAGCCGGCCGCGGACGCCAACCACAGGCTGCTCGGCGAATGGGAGGTGCCCGCGGGCAACGGCACGTACAAGGTCGGCGGCGGCAGGATCACGTTCCGGCAGAACGACACGGGCGACGCGAAGACCGTCGCCACGGGCGTGAACATCAAGGCCACGACCAATAACGAGTCCGGCTACTACGTGTTCGTCTACGACTTCCCCGGCTCCGACCGTGCGGAACCGTTCAAATCCGACTACAACGACCCGTGGGAGCACAGCTTCGTCGAAGCCAGCCCGAACACGGCCAGCCTGACCAGCGACGTGAGCAGGACGACCGTCATGCGCAACGAGAGGTTCTTCGACACGGCGCACATCACCGGTACCGTGCCGCGCGGCAGCTACGTCACGTTCACCGCGTATGACGCGGTCGACGGCGGCCCGGACACGAACGCCGGCAAGCTGCTCGACAACGAGCGCGTCAACATCACCGACGCGCAGGCCGACGCGGGCAAGCCGTTCGACGTGAGAAGCCCGGAGACCAGCACCCCGAACCTGGGCAACGTGTACTGGCAGGCACGCCTGTACAACAACCTGGGCCAGGAGCTCGCCAGCCACACGCTCGGAATCGAGGATGAGACCACGACCGTGTTGGGCAACGACGTGAAGACGAAGACCAGCAGCGCCGTCGCCTACCCGGGCCAGAAGTTCCACGACACGGCCACCGTCACCGGCAAGCTGCCGGCCGGCGCCTACGTGACGTTCGACGCGTACGGCCCGGCCGCCTCCTACAGGGACGGCTTGCCGAAGATCCTCGACAACGCCAGGGTCGCCATCCCGGCCGACAGGATCGCGAACAGCCAATGGAACACCAGCGTGGACGTGGATTCGCCCGAAATCACCGCCTCCGGCACCGGCAACGTCTACTGGGTCGCGACCGTGCATGCGGCCGACGGGAGCGTGCTCGCCACCCATGAGCCCGGCGTCGCCGGCGAGACCGTCCAGCTGCTGAAGCAGAGCATCACCACGCACGTCAGCAGCACGACCGCGGGGCTGGGCGAGAAGTTCAGCGACTCCGCCGACATCGACGGCACCGTCCAGGCAGGCGACTACGTCATCTTCCGCGCCTACAATGCGGTCGGCGGCGCCCCGGACGCGAACGCGGGCCTCCTGCTGAAGGACAGCAAGGTCGTGCTCGACGCAGGCCAGGCCGCCGCATCCGCGAGCGGCAGGATCACCGTCAAGTCCCCGGCCGTCGCCTCCACGAAGCCCGGCAAGGTGTACTGGCAGGCCGAACTGCATGCGAAGGACGGCGCCCTGCTGGCCACGCATGATCTCGGATTGCCCGAGGAGACCGTGACCGTCACCCCGCCGACCATCACCACCGCCGTCAGCGGCCTGAGCGTCGGACTGGGCGAAAGGTTCTCGGACAAGGCGACCGTCACCGGCCGAGTCCTGCCCGGCAGCAGGGTCAGGTTCACGGCATACAAGGCCGTGGACGGGAACCCCGACACCAAGGCGGGCATCCTCTACACGGAGACCGTCAACGTGACCGCCGAACAGGCCGCCGGCTCGGCGACCAAGCCGTTCACCGTCAGCTCCGGCGAGACCTCCTCCAAGAAGGCCGGCAAGGTCTACTGGCAGGCCCAGCTGCTCGACCCGGACGGCACCGTGATCGCACAGCACGACCTCGGACTCCCATCCGAGACCGTCACCGTGATCCCGCCGACCATCACCACGCACGTGAGCAGCACGGACGTGGGCATCGGACAGGAGTTCAACGACAAGGCGACCGTCACCGGCAAGGTCCCCGAAGGCAGCAAGGTCAGGTTCACCGCCTACAACCCGGTGGATCTCGGCCCCGACACGAACGCGGGCGTCCTCTACACGGAGACCGTGAACGTGACCGCCGAACAGGCCGAGGCCAGCGGCACCACGCCGTTCACCGTCGCCTCCAAGAAGACCAGCACCATGAAGGTCGGCAACGTCTACTGGCTGGCCCAGCTCCTCGACCCGGACGGCGCCGTGATCGCCCGGCACGACCTCGGACTGCCCGAGGAGACCGTGCGCGTCACACCGCCGAAGATCACCACGCAGGTGACCCGTCCGGCCGCCAAGCCCGGACAGGAGTTCTCGGACAAGGCGACCGTCAGCGGCAAGGTCGAACGCGGCTCCTACGTCACGTTCGACGCCTACGAGCCCGTGCCCGGCGACCCGGACACGAACGCGGGCAAGCTGATCGACAACGCCAAGGTCATGATCTCCGACAAGGACGCGGACGCGTCCGGCAAGGTCGAGGTGACCGTGGAAAGCCCGAAGACCCGGACCGACAGGTCCGGCAACGTGTACTGGATGGCCCGGCTGCACGCGCCCGACGGCACCGTGATCAGCGAGCACGAGCTCGGCCTGCCGTCCGAAACGACCTACATCGCACCCGGAGGCTACCTGAGCAGCCAGGCGCAGACGATGGGCGCGACCGGCGAACAGCTGTACGACCAGATCACCGTGTACAACGAGTCGGACGGCCATGAGGGCAACGGCAACAGCAACCCGAGCGGCATGATCGGCTCCATCCCGGCCGGCTCCCATGTGACCGTGGAAGCCTACCGTCAGGACGGCAACAACACGGCCTCCAAGAACAACCTGATCGGCACGCATGACTTCCCGATCGACATCAGCCAGATGCGGGACGGGAAGCTCACGTTCAAGGCGCAGGACAAGGCCTTCACGATGGACAAGCCGGGCATGGTCTACTGGGTCGCGACCCTGAAGACCGCGAACGGCGCCGTATTGGACAAGGGCGTGTTCGGCGAATCCGGCGACCAGCACGGCACCGGAGTCGAATCGCAGGAACGCACCCCGGTCCAGCAGTACGACACCACCATTTCGAAGAAATGGTTCAGCGTGAACTCCGACGAATACGCGGAGAAGACCGTCAGCGTCTACGACGTGCTCAAGCAGACCGCATGGAAGCAGGCGGACGGCGACGTGCAGGCGATGATCGGCCAGACCGCGCCGGGCACCCAATACCAGTTCGAGGTGTGGAAGCAGGGCACGGGCGACCAGACGAGCGACAGGCTCATGTGGTCCGGCAGGCAGTGGAGGATGCCGCAGTCCAAGATCGCGCCGAACGACCCGAAAGCCGATTCCGTCTGGCAGCGGATGAAGTCCGAGACGTTCACCATCGGCAAGGACTGGGGCGTGGGCGCGTACTACGTGCGCGTGCTCGTCACCAACCCGAACGTGGACAACACGGTCGAGGGCAAGCAGAACGTGGTCAAGTACACGGCCGCCCGCGACGAGGCCGAGACGTTCCGCGTGTTCAAGGTCACCTCCACCAGCGCCGAAAAGCTGTGGACCTCGAACCAGAGGCACGTGCAGGACATCCTGCACGTCGAGGGCACCATGCCGAAGGGCTCCGCCTACACGGTCGAAATCTGGACGACCGACGACAAGGGCAACAGCCTCAAGAAGGTGGCCGAATCCACGAAGCTCACACTCGACAAGGATGTGACCGACGCGGACATCAAGGCCCCCGTCATGGACAACCCGGGCAAGGCCGGAAGCTACCAGTTCCGCTTCCGCATCTGGAGTCCGGACAACCTCGGCGGAGACCCGGACATCGACCCGGGGAACGTGATCCTCGACGACTCCTGGAAGCAGGGCGACGGCTACGCGAACAGGAACCTCATCTACGAGGGCGTGAACGTGCCGGCCGAACACTTCGAGATCGTCAAGATCACGACCAGGGTCGCAGGCACCGCGAACATCCACTCCTACAAGGGCGAGAACTATGTGAACGTCACCCATCCGACCCGGGTCGGCGACCACGCCGACATCGAAGGCAGGATGCTTGACGGCTACAAGCTCGGCTTCGAACTCTACAGGCAGGACAGCGGCAAGGATGCGTCCAAGGACACGCTCGTCGCCACCATCCAGCCCGTGGACTTGCATGCCGCGCAGACCGCGTTGGACTCCGCGCTCACCTCGCTCGACAAGCCGGGCGACTACTACTGGGTGTGGGTGTTCCAGAAGGCCGACGGAAGCAGGTTCCAGCCCGACGGCGAGACCCAGGTCCGCTCCGACCGCCGCATCAAGGAGGAATCCCTGCACGCGGCCCGGATCACGACCACCACCGCCAAGTGGACCGCCAAGGGCGGCGAAACCCAGGACGTGGCCCTCATCGAGGGCTGCGTGCCGGATGACGCCATCGCCGACTTCGAACTCCACGAGTACGAGACCGGCGACATCGCGGCCACCACCAGCGACAAGACCCTCAAGCAGCTTGGCTACAGGACGTGCGCGAACGGCGACGACAGGCAGACCATCGAATCCGAGAAGATCACCGTCCCGGACGCGAAGGACTACTACTTCGTCGAAAGCGTGTGGCTCCCCGGCGAGGACAAGGATCACGGGTTCCACCGCGGCGACGACAGGGTCCCGTACGAGTCGACGCGCAGCATCGACGCGACCACGGAAACCTACACGGAGCAGGCGCTGGGCAACGCGGTATCCGACCGCACCGACCTTGAGAACATCAAGTACTCGAAGAACGACGGCAAGGACATCCGCGACGATCTGACCGGCCCGCTGACCGCAAGCTGGGAGGTGTGGAAGCAGGCGGCCGGCGACGACCCGTCGAAGGACGTGAAGATCGCCACCCTGGCCGACAAGGACCGGGCCGTCAGGCTCGAATCCGGCCAGACCACGGTCGACAGCCCCGAATGGAAGCCGAGCCAGACCGGCGTCTACTACTTCCGCGTCATCATCCGCGACGAGAACGGCAGGACGCTCAAGTACGGCGCGGCCCGCGAACCGTCCGAAACGATCCATATCATCAACGCCAGGTCGGCGACCGATGAGGTGATCGAGGAAGGCGGCAGGCTCCACGACAGGGTCACCATCAACGGCCCGGTCGTGGAAGGCACCATGATCGGCTGGAGCATCTACAACACCGGCGACGGTGCGGCGGATGCGGACACGCTGGTCGAACAGTGGAACACGCCGAAGGACGGCGCATACGTGATCACCGCCGAGGACGCCGCCAAGGCGGCCAAGGACGGGAAGATCACCATCACCAGCCCGAAGGCGTACGAGAAGGGCAAGGCCGGAGACCGCCCGTACTTCGTGTTCAGCCTGACCGGCCCCAGGCGCGGCAAGGACGGTCGGCCCGTCAAGCCCGCCAAGGACAAGGACGGCGTGTACACGATGGACCACCTGATGACCGACGGCCTGCTCCCGATCGGAAGCGAAGCCGAGGTGGATGGGGATGATGCGACGCCGGAAACCGTTCCGGCCGCCTTCTACATCGACCCGGCGCGCACACCGTCCGAGACGAGCAGCGTCATCAGGATCACCACCACCGCCAGCACGCACAACGCGACCGTGGGCGACAGGATCCATGACACCGCGCACATCACCGGATACGTGCCCGAAGGCTACTGCGTCAGGTTCGAATACTGGCAGCAGCATGACGGGGATGCGGGCAACGACAAGCTGCTCGCCACCACCGGATGCGTGACCGTGCCCGCGGGCGCCACCAGCGTGGACTCCCCGGAGATCACCGCCGACAAGAGCGGCACGTTCTACTGGCGCGAGCAGCTGATCCCGGTCAAGCCGGAACAGCCGACCGGCCCGGACTCCGACAAGCCCGACAAGCCGACCACCCCGGTCACCTACGGCAAGCCGCGCGTGCCGGATGAGACGGTGAGCGTGCATCCGCTCGCCAAGACCGGCGTCGGCGCGCTCCCGCTGATCGGCGGCGCCGTGATGCTCATGGGCGCGGGCCTCGCCCTCACCCTGGGCGAACGCCGCCGCACGAACCGGGGACGCCACATGGTGTGACCCGATCCCGGGCCGCGCCCGTGAAGGCGTGATGCGAAAGGCCCCGGCCCTTTTTCCGGCTCCCATCGTTCCCATGGGAGCCGGGAAAAGGGGCCGGGGCCTTTCGCATCCCATGGGACGGGGATCCCGCATGACGCATACGGGGAACCGTATCTTTCGGTTTTCACAGGAGGAGCTTATGACCGAACCCCAGTCGACGGAGATCATCCAACCCCAGCAGCAGGCGTCGGCGCCCGCCCGCCCGGACATGGTCCGGTTCGGCGGATACGACCGGGAGCAGACCGACATGCTCCTGGAACGCTACTGGAACCAGATGCAGGGGTACAGGCGCAGCCTCGCCCAGCAATTGGGCGTCAGCGACCGGCAGCAGACGCGCATCGGCCAGTTGGAGGGGCAGTTGGAGGCCGCCGTCGCGGAACGCGACCAGCTGAAGCACAGGGCGGACAACCCGTACGAGGCGGCCGGGCAGGCCGCCCAGCAGATGGTCGACACGGCGCGCGACAAGGCGAAAGGCATGCTCGCCAACGCGGAGAAGGAGGCGGAGAGGACCCTGGCCGAGGCGGACGGGAAGGCCCGCCGGCTCGTCGAACGGGCGACGGCCGAACTGCAGGAGAAATCCGACCGCCTGGACGCGGAGCACGCGAAGGCCATGCGGGAGCTCCAGACCCTGAAGGAGGGGCTGGAGAAGGAACGGCAGGCGTTCGCCGCCCGGATGGAACAGGAACGCGAACAGGCGGCGCGCGACGCGCAGGCGCGCATCCAGGCGGCCACGGAACGCGAGGACAAGGCGCGCCGGACCGTCGAACAGGCGCGCGAGCAGCTGCGCGCCCTCCTCCACGGCCTCAACGATTGACTTCCTCCCCGCGGCTGAAGCCGGGGGATTCCCCATCTCACGATAGGGATCTTCCTGTTTCATTGACGGATCGGTTCGGGGGAGGACTGTTTCCGGTTCTCCCCTTTCCTGCCGTCTCCGCAGGCTATGACCGCCAGTCCGGCGGCTTGAATGTTTTTGGCGGCGTTGACATCCCTGTCCTGGTGGGTGCCGCAGTATGGGCATGTCCAGGATCGGATGTTCAACGGTTTGCACCCCGTGCGTTTGCCGCACGTGGAGCAGGTCTGGCTGGACGGGTACCAGCGGTCGATGACGATGAGCCGTCGACCGTACCAGTCGGCCTTGTATTCGAGCATGGTCCGGAACATGCTCCAGGAGGCGTCCCGGATGCTCCGGTTCATACCGTTCTTGGCTTTCTTCCCGTTCTGCAGATAGTGCCCCGGACTGTTCGGGCCGGGTTTCGCCTTGACGCGCCGGCTCATGCCCTGCACGTTCAGATCCTCGACGACGACCGTTTGGTTTTCGCGGATCAGCCGGGTGCTGAGCTTGTGCAGGAAGTCACGCCTCTGGTCCGCGATGCGGACCTGTATGCGCGCGACTTTGAGTCTCGCCTTGCGACGGTTGTTGCTGCCCTTCGCCTTGCGGCTAAGGGCCTTCTGCGCGTGACGCAGCCGTTTGGCCTGCCTGCGCGAGAACCGGGGGTTAGCGATCTTCTCCCCGGTGGAGAGTATGGCGAACGATTCCAATCCCAAATCCACGCCGACCGCGTTCTCCGAACGGCGCAATGGTCTGACCGTGGCCTCGTCGCGGATGCGCGCGTTCGTTTCCTTCAGATACGACAGACCGTCCAACGTGCGGCATATCCCCTGCTTTTCGCGATCAGATAGCGCTGAAGGGCTCCCGCGACGGATAATGCGGGCGGGACCGACAAAGCGACGGCAATGGTCCTGCGTCCGATCGAATGCTCTCCGCCAATACGATCCAAGGTACGGTCGGCAGGATGCCAGGTGTTTTCGAATTCATAGGAAACGCCGTTCCTCCCGCAGTATTTGATGATACGGTTGATCATTCCGTTGACATAGGGGTTGGTCAATTCCGGCATGTCGTCGGGCTTCGTCGAGGCGAGCATGTTGTAATCCGGATGCGTTTCACGAATGGAATCCGGATCGATCCGGTACAGTTCTCCGTACCGTTCGGCAATAAGTCCGGCGACACGGGTCTTGCCCGCCCCGGGCTGAGCTCCCAGAAACAGGCTCACCGGCTTCCGGGAACGCGGCATGATCTCCATTTCGGGCAGGAAAACTTTTTCGAATCGTTGTGTTCTCAGTTCCGGGGAGACTCGATAGTCCCGTTCCTCCATCATGCTCATGCTTCCCGTATGCTTTGAGCGCGCCGGTCCCATTCCCGGATCAATGCGATTTGCCCTTTGCGGTCGGAGACGGATTGGGAGTAATAATCATGCCGGATGCGACGGTATTCTTCGATGCGGAGGCGAGCCATGTCATCCTCCCCTTTCACCTCCGCATCGTTCGCCTGTCTCAGCAGCAGGCCTCCCAGATGGGAGCGGGATTCCGACAGAAGCTCATATAATGCGTTGTCATCCAGTTGCTCGAGTTGTGGATCGTCCATGGCCCGTTCCTTTCCTTGTCTAACGCATGCGTCCCCGCACGCCTCTTCTCCCATTCTTAGACCGGGATGCCGAGAACGTCGGTCATGCGGCGAGCCGTTCGCGCACGTCCAGTGCCCAGCCGATCGCGGCGGCCGCCTGTTGGGGCACGACCCCGTTGCCCAACGCGCGCAGCTGCATGTTCCTGTGATTGCCGGCCGTATCCCGCCAGATCCGCGGGTCCGTGACCCAGCCGTCCTCCAAGCCCATCATCCATTCCACGAAACGTGGCGACAGGTGGGCGGCGGACGGGAAGCGGGAGCCCGCGGACCGGGCCTTCCAATAACCGAGCACGCTCCTGTCGGGCAGCCTGGTCGCGGGGATCGGGATGTCCGGATCCATGTCCGCGCAGCCCGGCCAGAACACGGGGTCGATGAGCGAGCGCCCCCGATCCGTTTCGCGCCAAAGGGCGAGCATCCTGTCCCTCATCGGCTGGTCGAGCCGGGCGCGGGGGTGCGCGTCCCATGGTGCGTGGCGGGCGAGCCAGTACGGGTCGAACAGCGTGGGGTCGTTGGCGTTGGCCGTCACCCAGCGGCGCAGGCCGCCGGTCGCCTGCGTGGGGCAGGGGGCGGGCCGGCCGGACACACGCTCCCAACGGCGGACCGCGGCGGCGAACCGGCCGAAGCGCACGCCTCGCCCGTCGTCCAGTCCCCACAGGCCCCCATGGTAGGGGCCGGGTGCGGGGATCGCGCGCGTCCCCTGTTCGACGGCGCCGGTCATGCATGTCTGGTCGTTGCGCTGGTTGCGGCCCTTCACGTCCCCGGCGCGCGGCGTGGGCATCATATCCACATCATCCATCATCACGTCCTCCCTCAGGTTCCCGGTCGAATCGCGTCGGCTCCCGTCCCGGTCGCCGCGACGCAGGACGCGTTCCAATGCGGCCCCGTCGCGGGGCGCGATTGCATCCATGCAGTTCGGCGTGGCGAACAGGCGGGCTTCCGGCAGGATGCCGATGTCGTCGCTCTTCTCCGCCCAGTCGGCGACGGTGACGGCATGCCCCATGGCCGCCCTGCGCGTCGGCTCGATGGTGCCCCCGTTCCATTCGTTCGACGTGGGCGTGGGCAGGCAGTCGATGCCGTCGCGCAGGTTCCGGCATCCGGCGCCTTTTCCGGCGCGCAGCCGTTCCACATCCGCATGCGGGGGCAGCATGTCCATACAGTTCGGCGTGCCCAATAGTTCGTTTTCGCTCATGCCCGTCGTATGCGTTCCCGTGATCCGGATCTCCCCCGCGTCGAGGATCGCGTTCACCAGGGCGACGCCCCTCCAGTTCTCCCCCGGCCGCCACACCGCGCGGGTCGTATGCCGGGTCGCGTCCATCACCGTCGGCGTCGGCAGCCACAGATCATCATCATTCATGGAACCGGGTATGCGTTCCACGCGCATCGAGCCGCGCGGCAGTTCGAACCCGACCTGTTCGGGCAGGACCCCGTCTTCTCCGCGTGCGCGCCCCACCCGATCGGGCTCGGCTTCCAGTCGGTCGCGCGCGGCGTGTGGAACAGGCCCGTCTCACAGCAGGTTGATCTCATCCGCGAGGCCGAGCTGTGCGCCCCTCGCCTCGCGGCGGAGCGCATCCTCCGCCGTCCCGGCTTTCACGGAATCGTACAACGCGTTCGGGGTCGGCAGCATGAGGGCCGCCGTCCGCAAATCCGGCGCGTCACCCCCGTGGACACCCGCCCCGTTCGCATCGTTCGCGCGCGGGGTCGGCAGTCTCGAATCATGCTCCCTGACCTTCTCCGGATCCATGCGTCCCGGCAGGTCCATGAGCCGCACCTGCGTGGACAGGAACGTGCTCCTGTCCAACGGGCGGCCCGACGTGGCCGGGGCGGCGAACACCCCGTCCGACCGCTTCGGCGTGTACAGGAACCCATCCGCCGGGACCGCATCCGACACGTTCGGGATCGGAAGGGCGCCGATTCCCGCGACCGAGGCCGCCAGGCTCGGGTTGCCGGCCCCGAACCGCTGGTTCGGCCCCGTATGCCCCGCATCCCCCGCCTTGATGGTCGGCAGCATGGCCGCCTGCGCGGGCAGCGGCGCATCCCCGTTCCCGTATGACTGGTTCGGCCCGCCCTTCGCGCCGTCCGTCGCCTTCGGCGTCGCCAAAGCCGATCCGGCCGCCGGCACGGGGACCGTAAGCCACGATCCGGGCACCATATACACGCGGCCCGCCGCCATGACGCCCGATTTCGGCCACGCGTCCATATACACGTCCACATCGCCGAACAAATCCGGCTCCCCTGTCGTCCACACGTCCCTGTCCGCATCCCATACGGCCCAGGCGCGGCCCTTCGGCCTCATGGGCGGCAGTTGGGCGAGACGCCTCAGCCGGGCGTTCGACGGCTCGCGCGCCGTGGACGGGTCGCGCGGCCAGGCGGTCACGAAGATGCGCAGCCTATGGTGAGGGGCCCCGATGTCGGCGGCCTCAAGACCTCGCCACACCGCGTCATAACCCAGGTTCGCCAGATCGCCCAGCACACGGCCCAACGCGCGGATCGTGGGCGCCGTATGCACGCCGTCCAATCGCTCGCCATCCGCCAGCACCGTGTCGCCGTTGATTTCGAGCACATGCCGGCCGCACGCCTTGCAGACGACGGCCGCGCACTTCTCCGGATCGGCTTCCAGATAATCGCGCAGGACGGTCGCCAAAGGCTTCGCCCCCTCCGCATCAGGGTCGGGCGGCGTGAAACCGTCCGGCGGGTCGACGGAGGGCGTCTCGCAGGAGCATAATCCGGTCTTTTCGAGCGCTTCGGAGCGCCGATCCGCCTCCGCCAAATCCTCACGGCTGGAGGCCGTCGCGGTCAGCGCGCCGCTCACGTTCTCCCACGTAAGAAGGGGGGCCTTCGACGCTTTCAGGATATCCGCCTGATAGCTCCACAACCCGGACCTGGTGCCCTCATGCATGCCCGCACGCAGGCCCGCCAGGGACAGGGATTGGCAATTCTTGACGGCGATCCCGTCGATCGTGTAGCTGTGATCGTCCTCGACGGTGATGTTGTAGACGCGCACCTTTTCGCGTCCCGCCCCGATTTCGCGCACATGACCCCAGTAGCCGAGCCCGGTCATGATGCTCTTGCGCGGGTGATCGTATGTGGCGAGCATGTAGTTGGTCCTCTCGTGCACGATCCGTCCCTCGATGACGCATTGCGCCCTGTTGGGCTCGTGCATGCTCAGGCCGGATGGGCTGCCAAGCCCGGCGGCGAGCATCTTGACGCCGAGCAGGAGGCGTTTGCTGACCGATGTGGCGTGCATGCCGTTTTTCGTCCGGTCGCCGTCGGAATCCCAGTAGCCCCGGAGCAGGGCCTCGCGCCATTCGCGTTTCATGCCGAACGCCCATGCGGGGATCGTCTTGTTCGCCGCCCCCTTGCCGAAATTCGATTCCAGCCAGTCGTGGAGCGCGGTTGAGGAGCAGCAGAAGCGCACGCCCGTACGCTCGTGCCTGGCTCCGAAATGCAGTCCGGTCTCGTCCAGCCGGGCTCGCAGATCGTCCTCCTTGTCGAACGAGTCGCAGACGAACACGCGTTTCATGTAGGAGCCCCTGCGGCCCGTGCGTTTGAACACGTTCAGCCATCCGTCGCCCAGCCACCGGCCGACGAAGTAGAAGAACGGCGCGCTCAGGCGGATGTCCCGGGTCCGGCATCCGGTGAAGTCGAAATCGGGGATGGGCAGGGCGGGCACGGAGCCGCCCATGTTGAGCCACATGCGGCCGGTCATGTCGGCGGCCGGAATCCAGCCATCCTCCATGAACATGGTCGGATAGGCGCGTTTCCCATTGTCCCATGGGCCCCGATAGCGGTGTCCGGCAAGGAATTTGTGATTGGGCGTGCATTCGATGCCGGGCGTGCCCTGGCCTTTCAGCATGATCGTGTCCCCGATATGGGAGCCGGTGTCGATGACCCTTTTCCAGTTGCCCAGATGGGTGAGCGCCAGATCGCCGACCCTCACCTGTTCGATGGGGGTGAACCCGCGGTCGGTGAGCACGAGGCTGCCCGCCGGGAAGCAGGGCGAGCCGCCGACGACCACGTCCGTGTCGGGCAGATCCCCGAAGTCGATTCTGGTGATGTCGCCCAGGTTCGGACAGTCGTCGCCGTGCGCATGATATGACTCGATGGCGCAGGGCCCGGGTTCGATGTCGCTCGTGTAGGCGACGCGCATGCCGCCGCCCAACGCCATGTCGATGCCGAGATCCAGTCCCCCGTATCCGGAGAAGAGGCTGCCGATGAGACCGTTGTGTTCGGAATTGTTCTGCATACGCCGTCGTATGCGTCACGCAAGGCCTATTCCTCGATGACCCCGTCGAGTGTCCAATCGAGCGTAAGGTACGGCCCGTCGGTAGTATCCCATCCGTCGTACGGTCCGTCCGGCAATCCCTTGTATCGGGTGATGTCGGTGATGGCGGGATCGTCCCTGCGGGTGAGACGAATCAAATCGCCGGGCTTCGGATCGCGTCCGACGGGTTCGGGCAACGGGGCGTCCGGGTCGAGGAGGGGATTATCGGCGTCGATCCAATGGTCGACGCAGGCGTCATCCACGACATGCCAGCTGTCGCCGTCCGGTTCGACGAGCGCGACGCGGTAGCGAATCCATGCGTCGCCGTCCCGTTGGAGCGCGATCCCGTCGCGGATGTTCATCCTGATATGGTCGGGCAGGGCTTCGAAGCCGATGATGTCATTGTTCATGCCCCATGGCATGCGTCCGTGCCGCAAATGGGTTCGCGGCCGCGAGGCCTTCCGTTCGAGGACGCATACGTGTGGACATGACGCAACTGGATGGATTGACGGACTGGTTCTCCCGCCTATACGGCGCGGAGGCGGGCGCGCGCATGGCCGCCGCCTGCATGGAGAATGGGCTGGAGAAAACCGTTGTGGAATACGGGCACGACCCCACCATCAAGGAGCGTGTGAACCTCCCCGGCCTTACGGTCGGGGCTTCCATGCTTTCCGCAGAGACGATTGCTTCCGGCACGGCTACATGACCTCATACGGGGTCACGCCCCGGTTCCGGGGATTACTCCATGCTCGACGCCGGTCTTCGGTTGGAAGATTGGCGTGGCCCGGAGATATTTGACATGAACCGTTTTGTTCGTGTCCATCGGCTGGTAGGAGCCGTTTTCCGCGCGAATCAGAATGTTGATTGCGCCCACCGCGTCACGGTTGCAGGTGAAACCGCAATTATGGCAGTGGTATCCACGCCCATTGGGGTGGTTGCGTGTTTGGCACGCGGGGCAGGTCTTGGACGACCAGGATTCGTCGATATGCTCGATTGTCATGCCGGTCTTGTGTTCGAGCAAAGTCTCTTGTCTGCCGCGTGACCATTGGGACAACCTGCGGCGTTGGTTCTTGGTGTTCATGACGCGCTTGGCCTCGTCCTTGCGGGTGCTTTTCTCTATGCCGCGCACGTCTCCCGTGACGATGCGTCCGGCGTCATGCGCCTGCATGAAGTCCGCGACCTTGCGCGTGGTCTGGTGGTTGGCGTTGTGCAGGGCGGAATCGGTCATGGCCTCGATGCGCTTGCGTTTCGCGTTGAGTTTGCGCCAACGCTTCGAGCCTTTGACGCAGCGTGACAGTTTCTCCTGAAGCGTGGCGATGCGAGTGTTCCTATAGTGCTTGACGGCGCGGGCGTGACGCCCGTTGACCACCAGCACGTCGTAGGAGTCCTCGGTCTCGATGGCGACGGTCATCGGATTGATGATGCCCTCGTCTATCGCGGCGATGATGTCCGGATTGCCCTGTGGCGGCTTCGGGGTCGGCACGCTGATATGGAGGCTCCACTTGCGGGCGTTGCGGTCCCAGCACAGTTGCATGGACCCCCAGCGTTCAGACGGAAGAATCTCGCCGGTCTTGGGGTCCGCGATCTCGGGGAGGGGAAGTGCGATGCGCTTGTGGCCTTTGCCGAAGCTCAAAGCGATGCGCCGCCCATCCGGCGTCACCCGCCAACCAAAGCCAGCGGTGAACTCCAGAGGTCGATAGTTCTTCTCCCGATGTGGCGCTCTGGCGTTTTTGTCACCGGAGTCACGGTTCGAACGATACGTCGAAACGGCGTCCATCAAGTCGCCGAGGATTAGCTGCACCGTGTGCGCATGGAGTCCGTCACGCAGGTCGGGGCGTTGCTCGTAAAGGAAGTGCCGCATCTCCTTTTCGGTGGGGTCGGTCTCGTTTTCCTTCCAATACTCGTGAATCGAAGCAAGGAAGAAATTCCACAGCGACGCCGCCTTATGGCACGCCTCATGGGCACGGCGATAGTCGGCGCCGGAGAGATGGATGGGCACGATGGCGACCCTCCATGTCTCACCGTCTTTGGTTCTGGCGCTTCGTTTCACGACTCTCATTCTATCACATGGTCTATGATTCTGTTATGACTGAAAACACACATGATTGGCGTACCGGTAGGTATGTGGTCTATGAATTGCATGCCCACATCGTCCTCGTCACCAAATACCGACGCGACGTGATGTCCCCAAGAGTGACGAAACTGCTGGACGACACGTTCCGGGAGGTCTGCGAACGTTTCGAGTGCAAACTTGAGGAGTTCGAGACCGACAAGGACCATGCGCATCTCCTCGTGGCCTATCCACCGAAAGTCCAGCTCAGCAAACTCGTCATGAGCCTGAAGACCAACGGCAGCAAACGCGTCCGTGAGCAGAACTGGCCCGAGGTCAGACAAGCGTTATGGGGAGACCACTTCTGGTCGCCAAGCTACTGCGTCGTCAGCTGCGGCGGCGCACCTTTGGAAATCGTGAGGAAATACATACGTGACCAGCAGAAACCGAATCGCAAATACCGAAGAAAAACAAACGGGTGACGGCCTAGACCCCTCCCTCACGGAAGGGGATTGCGGCCTAAAATCCGTTCAACCGTCGTCTCGACTGTTCGCCCCAGCATTGGCTGAGCGCGAACCGGCTCATGCCGAAGAACCTGCTGGAGAACGGGCTGCCATGGCTGGCGTACATGGAGAAGCATCCGGATGCGGACAAGGACGCCGCATGGAATCTGATCGCCCGGGATCGGCTGGAGGACAAGCGGCGTCGCGGCGTGCGCAACCTTACGCCCACCCCGTTGTCGGACGGTTCGAGTTCGAGGGGAAACCGGCCGTATGGGTACAACGGGCGAAAGCGCTTCGAACGGCTGCTCGCCGAGGGGCGGGCCGAATGGGAGCCCGCCCTGCCGTTGGATGCGGCGGAAACCGTATGCTCCGCGGACACGGGGTTCGAGGACATGGTGCTGACCGGCGTCGACTATGGGCTCGCCTACATGTTCTAGTCCTCGGCGGCGGCACGGAAAGACAAAGGGTAGGCGTGGGAGAACGGATCATCCCCGATCCGGACGGGATCGCCGGCGGGCCCCGTATGACGGATTTGAGGCCCTGCGCCATTCGCCGCCGTTCGCCTCCTCGAAACGGGCGCGGGCCCGTCTCTCCCATTCCGGCGTGCCGGGCTTCTCACGTTGAATCCAGCCCATCACGCCCCCGACGGTTTGATCCCCCGTTCGCGGTGATGACCGTATGCCCGATCGGGTAGGTGGAGCCGTCGCCGTAGTGTCCGGCGCCCGTCCCGTCGTAGGCGCCCGCATACCCTTTCGGCAGGCCCTTGGCCCTGTGGCTCCGCCCATGCCGTCGAAACCGGCATCATGCTTCCCGTCCATGCCTCGCGCGCATAGGTTCCGGCATGGTCATGGACAGGAACAATCGAAGCCACCGGGCGAAGGGCCTGCCGCAGGGCGTCGCCGGCACGTATGACGCGACGGCGTCCGCGGGCGGCGATGACGTGAGACCCCCGGACGCCGCACCCGCACCGGATGCGGGCCGCCTGTGGCTCGACGACGTGCTCAGGGCGACCGTGCCCCGCACGAACCCGGACGGCACGGTCGCGGACTACCGGGACGAGCCCGTCCTGCAGCCGGCCGAGGAGATCCGCATGGTCGACCGGATGGCGCACGGCCGGATCCTGCGCGGCCTGAAACCCTGGTTCCCGAACGAGGCGGACGCGTCCGAACTCGCCTACCGGATAGCGTCCGACAGGCTCATGGCGTTGCGCCGCTCCTGCGCCGCCGACCCATCCAAATGCTACAGCCCCCGCCTCGCCCAGTACGCGCTCGGCCGGCCGGTCCGCATGGAGGCGATCCTGTCGAAACCCCCCTACAATCTTTCCGCGCACCGGATGCGCGTCGGCCGGCGCTACCTGGACCGCCTGCGCGAATACCGTCGGGCCCACGACGGGCATCTGCCCCCCGAATCGGAGCGCGACGCGATCTGGGATGAGAACATGGCCGATTTCGTCAACGACAAGATCGCCCGCCACGTGTCCTACGGGGGCGGCATGACGTATTCGGACGGGCGCAACGCGAACCCGGACGTGAAAAAACGCATGCGCCGCGACGGGGACGGGAACCCGCTGAACGGGCGCGCCGACTTCGAAACGATGCTGAAGGCGGGCCGTATGGAACTGGCCGCGGGGCGCGCCGACTTCGAGCTCGCCATCCAATCCAGCGGCGCGACGGACGCGTTCTCCACGGGAGCCGCGCCGCGCACGGAGGACGCGGACCTGCATGAGACCTGGCTGCTCGCCCGCCGCAACGGCCTGGACACGGGCCTCCTGGCGGAGCGGCTCGGCCTGGACGCGGGGACGGTCGCCGGATGGGAGTCCGCGTACGCGGCCGCCGCCTAGATGCCGTCGCGCATGCGACGGGGCCCCGCATCCGGTTTCGGATTCGGGGCCCCGTCTTTTTCTTTCGCACGCCTAGATGGCGGGCACCTTGTATTCGCGGGGCACGATCACGCCGGCCGGCCACAGGCCGTGGTCGCGCGCCCACCGGGTGACGATCCTGCACGCGTCGTCCGGGATGGGGCGGGACAGCATCTCGTCCAGACCCTTCCGGTCGCCGGCCAGCCAGAAGATGAGCGTGCACAGCATGGCGACGGCGGGCATGCACCCGGGGTCGCGTTCGCCCATGGCGGTCAGCTCGCGACGGGCGGCGACCAGACGGCTCCTGTCCGGCCTGACCGCGAGCATGCCCGGCCCGGACATGCCGTTCCGGGCGCGTTCGGCGAGTTCGCCCGCGTCCAATGTGGGGTCCATGAGGCTGAGCGCCATCATGTCGCGCATGCCCGGGTCGCGCAGCGCGTCGCCGAGGCGCCGCACGGTCAGCTCGTTCGCCCATGAGGGCGTGTCCGTGAGCCTTGCCAGCCATTCGTGCGCGACAATCGTCCCGGAATCCGTATCCATTCCCGTTCCTTCCGTGAAACAAAGCCTTCCCCCCGTCCGGGGGTCGTGCGCGCGTATGCGTCACGCCCGCCTAGAAGAGGCCCGCCTGCACGGGCCGGGCGAGCCGCTGGCGGATGAGCGGCAGGTATTTCGGGGACAGTTCCGTGCCCGCGGCCCGCATGTTCTCGGCGCGCGCCGCCTCCAGTCCGGTCCCGGAGCCCGCGAACGGGTCGAGGACGAGCCCGCCGGGAGGACAGGCGAGCCGGGTCAGCCAGCGGACCAGGTCCAGGGGCTTGACGGTCGGATGCGCGAGGCGCGCGGAGCCCGCCTGCACGGTCAGGGCCGTCGCCTCCGCGTCCAGCAGGCTTTCGGGATACGATTCGGCGTCCGGGAACAGCCCCAGGCGGGCGCAGGAGCGCGTCCACGCCGCATCCCGGCTTCTGGGCCGCATCATGCGCGTTTCTGCCACCAGGGGGCGATCCCGGGCCTTCGGACAGTAGTAGAAGCGGGGCGCGTCCGACGGAAGCGTGCGCGCCGCGGCCGCGTCCATGATCACGTCCGACGGATGCCGTCCGGGAAGATGCGGGGCGAGCGGGCGCGGCGAACCCGTATCGGAGTCCCGGTAGGTGACGCCGCCGCGCGGGTCCGTCGCCCTCGACCCGGTGGTCGCGTTCAGCCGGTAACGGCGCTCCAGCTCCTCCATGTCCGCGTCGAGCGCGCAGGCGGCCGCGTTCAGCGCGCCCGTCCCATGCTCCAGCAGGTTGCGGCCCAGCGTCGCCTCCCTGGGCCTCTGGGCGACGAGGATCGGCTCCCATGCGGGCTTCAGGCTCGGGTTGAAGCCGATCCATCGGGCCGCCTCCGCCGTCTGCGGCTCGTACGCGGCGTCGTAGGCGACGTTGCGTTCCAGGCTCGCCGAATCCCTGACCCGGCCCGTGCCGGCGCGCGGGTCCGGATGGCCGAGGGCCCGGTCGACCGCATGGTCGGCCCATTCGCCCTTCGGCATGCCGGACGCGTACAGCCAGCAGAACTGGTCTTTCAGGAGCCAGCCCGCGTCCTCGACGGCGCAGGCGAGCCGGTGCCAGGTGCGCGGGGAGCCGAACACAAGCATGAACGCGCCCGGCCTCGCGATGTCGAGCATGGTCTCCCAGAACACGGGGTCGAACGCTATCCCGGTCGAATCCCATTTCTTCACGTCGCCCGCCGTGCCGAGCCCCAGCTCGTAGGGCGGGTCGGTGACGATCGCGTCCGCCTCCTCCCCGTCGAGCAGGCGGGGCAGGTCGCGGGCGTCCGCGTTCCACAGGCGGACATCCTTCTCATCGATGAACGGTCTCATACGCCCCGGTATGCGTTCCCCGACCGCACGGTATGCATTCGACGCGGATGGTATGCATCCGGTATGCATCGGGCGATGCATACCATCCGGGCCCGTGTTCCCCGCACGATTCCGCCGATTCCCCGAACCGGCGGTCATGCGTATGCGTGGTATGCATCCCCCTTAAAGGTAAAAGGCGTAAAAGAGAGTAAGTCGGAAAACAGATGCATACAATGCATACCTTCTATTTATCATCTTATAATCCCTTATATTCCAAGGGTTTTCGGGCCCTCGAAGGTATGCGTCGGGTGATGCATACCGCACGCATACCGATGCATACCCGGCGAAATATTTACAATAATGAGAACAAGCCGTTCTCATTATTGTAAAAATCACGTTCTCAATACTGAGAACATCATGTTTACAATAATGGGAACAAACCGAAAGGGAAGCGAAAAATGCCCGAAGCGGACACCATGCTCGCCATCGCCGCCAATGCGATCGCGCAACGGGGGCTGGCCGTCGAATCCGCGCAGGCAGGCCTGATCGTCGCCAATCCGTCCGCGGGACGCGGCCTGCGGCGCACGCTCATCATCGCCCGGGATGGGAGGCTGATCGCGTCCGAACGGACCCGCATCGCCACGACGACCGCGGAGTCGGAGACCGGCCGGATCGCGTCCCCCGTCATGGCGTACCGGGATTCGATCCGCATATGGCTGGACTCGGATCTTCTCCCGTTCCTCCGGCACGGGCTGCAGGGGGTGGCGGCCATGCGCTCCATGCGCGGGCTGACGCTCGCCAGCCTGTCCCGCATGACGGGCATGGGCGCGGGCAGGATCAGCGAATACGAGCGGGATCCGGCCCGCTGCCGGAACATGACGCTCGCCAGCCTGCGCGCCCTCGCCCGCGCGTTCGACGTGGACCTGGACTCCATGGCCGCGAACCTGCTCATGGAGTTCCCGCCGACCGTCCCCCCACTGCCCGTCACTGCGGCGGGGCCGGATACGGGTCCCGTGTTCCTCCCCGCCGCCGGCCCATGGGAAAACGCATGAGAATGGCCCCATCCCGTCAACGGGATGGGGCCATTCTGCGCCCGGCCGCCTCCTAAGCCCGGGTACGCAGGAGAAGGAACCGGTAGGGTATCGGATCCTCCTCGCCGCGCATCCACACGCGCACCACGGGCCAGCCCGCCTTGGCCGCCATGGAGGCGACACGGGACAGGTCGGACTCGCCCTCGACGATCGTGTTCGCGAGCCCGTCATCGGACACCCACGCGTCCAGGCCGGGGATGTGCGCGTCATGGCCCGTCGCCTCGATCCGGTACAGCTCCCACACGTGCAGGATCGCCGCATCATACTGATGCTGGTCGTCGCCGACGCGGCCCGCATCCGCGAGACGCGCGCGCACGTGTTCGCGGACCTTCGCCGGGTAGAGTCCGGGCAGGCGTTCGGCGCGACGGTCGAATTCGACGCCCTTCATGTCGGGCATGTCATACGACGAGTCCCACAGGACGTCCGCGTTCAGACGGTCGTCATGACGTTCGTACGGGGTGTGTTCGCTCATGCGGTCCAGTCTACTCCTCCTAGATGCCCATGCTGGAGAACGGGTCCGCGTCGTCCGCGGCCGGGGCATCGGGCAGTCCGAAGCCGCTGAACGGGTCCGCGTCGCGGCGCTCGTACAGGGCCTCGCCGGGCTCGACGATGAGGAGCGCGTTCAGACGCGCCTGAATGCCCCTGTTGCCCTCGCGGCTCCACGGGGCGAACCAGATCTTGGCGCGCACCTTGTTGCCGGAGTACACGTCGCGCTGGGCGACGGGCCTGTTGGTCTTGTCGCGGATCAGGCCCTCGTCGCACATGCGGTGGTTGCCGGCGGTCAGCTTCATGAACCAGTGGCCCGCGAACTCCTTGTACACGTCCTTGCGCAGTTCGCCGTTGTGCTCGCCGCGCGTGAAGCGGTCCGTGTCCCCGTCCTTCAACGGCAGGCTCAGGCGCTTGACCTGCTCCTTGTCGTTCGGGTCGACGCCGGCCAATGGCGCGGGACGGGTCGTGCCCTCCACGATCGCCTCGTTGATGGCCTGCACGATGCGCTTCGCCTCGGCCTGCCCCTCCGGGGTGTTCTTGTCGATGAGGATGTAGCAGCTGTACTTGTCGTCCTTGGCCTGGAACAGCCCGTTCGCGAAGTCGAGGATGCCGGGTTCGGTCATCACGTAGTCGGCCATGATGGTTTCCTTCCAATCAACGCGGATCCGGCGTGCGCCGGGGGCCACTCCCCCGGCCGTCTGGCGCCGGCCGCACACGGTGGTATGCGTCCCCGGGGGATCGTCCCCCGCGTGTCAGGCGCGGATGGTCTCGGGCATGAACGGGGCGAGCGTGACCATGCTTCCCCGGATCTCGACCGTGTTCAGCTCGCGCCCGTCGAACAGGGCGCAGTAGCCCGAACCGTAGGGCAGGCTGTCGCCCGCCACGTAGGCGCCGGCCTCGTGGGCAAGCCTGTCCGCCTGTCCGCGGTCCCCGTCGGCGGCCAGCCGTTCGATCCTGGATTTCAGCGCCCATGCGCGCGCGTCGTCCTCCGCGGTGCGCGCATGGCGCCGCCCGTCGCCGGAGGGCGGACGCACGTCCGGGGCGCGCGTCCCGTCGCTTCCGGGCGCGAACGTGCCCGCGTACCCTTTGGGCAGTCCGCCGGGCCGGTGGCTCCTGTTGTTCCTGTCAACGCTCATCGTCGTAATCCTCCTCGTAGTAGGGGTCGTCGTTTTCCGTGTCCCCGTCTATGGGCGCGGCCGCGGGCATGGGGTCGCGGGACAGGCCGTCGCACCATGCGTAGCCGCGCCAGCGGGCGGGCAGGTATCTGAGGCGCGCCAGGTACAGGATCAACGTGTCGAGCAGGGTGGGCGTCCGATCCGATTTCCTGCTGTTGTGCCTGGTGCACATCCAGTCGAGGTTGCGCCGTTCCGTGGCCCCGCCCTTGGAGTGCGGGTACCAGTGGTCCATCTGCTCGCCCTTCCTGCGGCACCGCCACAGTCCGAACAGGGACCGGTGCTCGCACCGGTCGCCGGTCAGGGAGCGTATCCACGTGCGGTCCGCGTCCGAGAAGAACCGTCGCGGATCCGTGTCCCACGGGTTGTCGGGTTTCGGCTCGGGGATGCGCGTCATCAGCCAGGCGAGAAGCAGCAGGCCGAGGATGACGGGTATGGCGGGCGGGATCCGGCCGATCGGGATGGCGGGGATGAGGGTCTTCAGGCGGGCGAGGTTCCATGGGTCGACGGTCGTGTCGGCCGCGTATTCGGGGCTGTCCATGCTGAGCATGCCCCGGGCCCGGTTGATGCTGATGGCGAGGGCGCCGCCGGCCGTGCCGATCAGCGTGCCCAGGCCCCCCAAGGCCCAGAGCGCCCATCTGACGGCCCTGTACGTCTCGTACGCCTTGCGGATTCTGCGGAACATGCGCGACGCCTATGCGCGGTATGCATCCGACGGACACGGCATGCGGATGGTATGCATCACGTGATGCATACCTTTCCGGCCTCGCTTTTCCGCTTGGTTCCGCCGGTTCCGGGGGGCGGCTTGCGCCGGTATGTAAGGTATGCGTGCCCTATAAGGGAAAACCCCATAAAAAGGAGTAACTCGGAAAACAGATGCATACAATGCATACCTTCCATTTATCATCTTTATATCCCTTGTATTCCAAGGGTTTCCGAGGGGTCGAAGGTATGCATCAGGTGATGCATACCGCACGCATACCGATGCATACCACCGGGTTTTCCCGGTATCGGTGAAAAAAAAACGGGCCGTCCCCGGGGGCGGATCGCGGACGCATGCCGCATGGAAACGGAGAGGATGCGCCGGCATCCGATCCTCATGAAAGGAGGCCCGCGATGGGCTGGCTGCTTGGGGGCTTCGCCCTCGGATTCGTCGCCGTCGGCGCCATGCTGGGCGGCATCTGGCTGCTCGGCATGATCATCGGCGTCATCATGGGCCTGTTCCGCTGAAACGGGAGGGGAACCCGATAATGGGCACGAGAAAGGCCGTGGCCGTCGGATACGCGTTCGCCATCGTCGACGGGGGCGAGGTGCATGGCATCGGATTGCGCGACACCGGCGTGCGCGTGCGCGTGGACGGCGTCGAATATCCGCTGGTGAAGGCCGGGGCCTACGCGGGTTCGCGCGCGATCGGCCGTCTGCTTGACCGCGACGGCCGCATCGAACGCCGCATCGGCGAATACCGCATCCGTTAGATCAGGCTGATCGCCCATTCGGCGAGCAGGACGATCGGGGCGAGCCCGAGCGCGATGATGGCGATGATGCCGGCCGGGCCGGCCCATTTGTCCGTGTCGTCGGCGAACCGTTCGCGTTCCCTGTCGGTTTTGGCGCTCATTGGGCGAACACCTCCCTGGCCGCGTCCGCGGTCGCCTTCGCTTCGAGGCCGGCGGCGGCCAGCTGGTCGAGCATGTCGAACGCGGCGGTCTTGTTCGAGTTCGTCCACGTGCGGATCCCGTCGGGGGTCATGTCGTCGGCGAACAGGGGGCCGTATTCGGTCTTCGCGGCTTTCAGGATTTCGATGGAATGCCTTCTCGCGTCCGCTTCCGGTTCGGCGGCGAGGGCGAGCGCCCGCTGTCCGGCGAGCACGGCGGAGCCGCGCATGCACAGTGCGGCCAGCTGGCGGGAGTTCGCGATCTCGCCGTCGGCCGGGTACCCGTCGGGCCATGCCCTGGCCGCGCGTCTGGCGTAGTCGTCGCGGATCGCATCGAACGCGTCGTTTCGGGCGAGCCCGTCGAACGCGGCGGCGATGGAGCGGATGGCGTCGGCCGAATCGGGCAATGCCGGGTCGTCCGCGTACCAGATGCCGTCGTCGTCCGTCGCGTACAGGTCGAGCGCGTCCAGGGCGAGGAGCAGGCGCATCTGGTATCCGCCCGCATGCTCGCCGGGCCTGCGCATCCAGATTTCGGCCGGCAGGTAGGGGAACGGGGTGGCGAACAGGATGCCGCCCCGCTGCCGGTCGTTCGCCGCCCCGGCGGGCGTGATCACGGGGATCGGCGTGCATGGCAGGCAGGCGACGAGCGCCGGGTCGGGCCGCGTCTCCTCCCCCCAGCAGGCGTGCGCCAGCTGTTCGAGGTTGGTGCGGGCGAGCGTCGGGTCGCCGCACCGGTATGGGCTGTTGTCGAGAATCGTATCCATGATCCGCGCCTATGCGCGGCGTCCCGCCTACCGGTGTCCGGTCCGGCCCGGACACCGGTAGGCGGGACCTCCCCCGGCCCGAGGCCGGGATGGTCGGCCAGCCACTGTTTTCCGTCGGGCGTCTGCCGCCATTGGGCGAACGCCCGCGCGTTCTGCTCCTCGTTCGCCCGCCGTATCTGGTCGGCTAGAGGCATGCATCATGTCAGAGGGGTCTCCCTACCCGCGTCCGTCGCGCCCCACGGGTCGGGTGCCGCCGCCGGTCGTCCCCGCCGGATCGGATGGTATCTCCCCATCGGCCTGGGCCTGCAGGTAACGGGGGTCGAGATCATGGTCCATCACCTCGTCGAGCCGGCCGGATTTCTCCAAATCGGCCTCGACCGCGTCCGCGATCCGGACCGACTTCGAGAACTCCCGGGCCCCGTCCATGTCCTTGTCGGAGCGGAACGCGTCGAGCACGTCGCCGGCCGTGTCCTCGGAGACGCCCGCCACGCGGGATACGGCGGCCTTCTGGGATGGGGTTGGTTCGCTTCGCCCGTCCCAGCCCCTGTCGCTCATCGTCTGCAGGATCCGCCGGTTCCTTTCCTCGGTCGCGGGGAGCACGGTGTCGTCATGCCTTCCCTCGCCCGGGTTGAGGACCGCGTTCGCGGCCTCGCGCATGCGGTCCGCGTTGTCCGCATTGTCCGCGTTCACGGCGGTCAGGCCTTTCAGGAGCGGTTTGCCGCTCATCCAGTCGGCGGCCTTCGCGGAGGCGAGGCCCGCCTTCCCGGCCGTCCTGCGGACCGTATCCCGCGCGGCGGACACGCCCCTGCCGCCCGCCGCGATGCCGGCGCGTCCGACACGGTTCATGATCCCGTTGCGCCCGCCCGCGGAGTGCATGAGCCTCGGGGCGGCGATCGCCGCCGCGGCGGCCGCGGGTCCGAGGCCGGGGATGGCGAGCGCGGCCGCGGTCATGGTCTTCGGATGATCCGCCATCCAACGGCCGACCCCGCCGGCCGCGCGGATGGCGTTTTTCCCGTGTTTGGCGATGGCCTGCATGGTCGCATCCTCCATGATCCCGTTCCCGACGGATCTCACGCCGCGCGTCAACCCGTCCNACGACCGTCGCCCCGGGGTATGTCGCCGAGATCTCCCCGGCGCGCATCCGCGGACGCCTGATCTCCTTCCGCCAGCTCGCTATCATCCTCGGCCTGCTTTTCGCGNNGGCCCGTTCGTTGGCTACCGCTACTACGAAACCACCAACGTGCCGGTCCGCTTCCCATTCGGCTACGGCCTGAGCTACGCCACTTTCACCTACAGCGCCCTGACCGCCGACGAAACCGGCGTCCAGTTCACAGTGACCAACGATTCTGACGTGTCCGGCGCCACCGTCGCCCAGCTGTATGTGTCTGGCCCCTCCGAAGGCGTGCTACGCCCGGCCCGCGAGCTCAAGGGCTTTGCCAAGGTTCAGCTTGACGCGCGCGAATCCAAGACCGTGCGCATCGAATTTGATCGCTACACCTTCCGTCACTTCGACACGGCTGCTAACGCATGGCGCACCGAATCCGGTGTATGGACGCTGGCGGTCGGCACCAACGCCGAAAACCTGCCGCTGACCTGCGAATTTGCAGTCGCCGGCGATGTGGACGCCACCCCCGCCAACCCGGCGCTCGGCCACTACCTCACCGGCGACGTCAAGCACGTGACCGACGCCGAAATGGCCGTGCTTTTCGGCCACGAGGTCATCGCCCCCGGCAAGCCCACGACCTTCGGCGTAAACGATCCGATATCCAGCTGGGTCGATTCCAAGGGCTTCACGGCCCGAACCATCGCCAAAACACTGGCCAACCGTGAGGCCAAGACCCGCCAGAAGACCGGCGCGCCAGACCTCAACATGCTGTTCATCCTCAACATGCCCCCCAGGGCCATGAGCAAAATGACCCAGGGCATGGTCGATTCGGCCATGGTCGACGCCATCGTCAAAATCGCCAACGGCCACACTTTCCACGGCCTCGGCGGTATCATCGCGGGCTACTTCCGCAACCAATCCGCCAACAAGCGCACCGCAAAGGAGCTGAACAATGACTGAGAACGCAAAGCAGCCCGCCGCCAAGGTGAGCACGAACGGCATCGTCGCATGGTGGATGCGCACGTGGGGTGATTTTCAGAGCAAGCACCCTGTGCTGGCAAAGTGGGTCTATCAGATCTTCTACTTCTTCGTGTTCAGCATGGGTGTCACCATCGTGCAGTACCTGATTTTCACGTTCATGCCATATCTACTGGGTAAGGATCTGGCAGGTACGGAATTCATGTGGCCACAAGTCAACATGAGCCTGTTCGGTGTGGACTTTACGTGGAGCCTGCTCGGCTACAACGTGGTGCGTGACGCCGCCGGTGCTGTGGTCATTGGCGGTGGCCTGGGCTACTTCATTAGCTATGAGGTGGGCTCGTTCATCGCCCAGTGCATTAACTTCCCGCTGCAGCGCAATATCACCTTCAAGAGCCATGGCAATCCGGTGTATCAGGCAATGTGGTACTTCATTGCTTGGGTGGCTATCTCGCTGATTTGCAATGGCTTCAATAATTTATGGATGCCGATTGCGCAGGCGTATGTGCCGTTGGCCGTGTACAACCTGCTGGTCACCTTTATCACGGGTGGAGTCTCGATGATTATCTTCTTCTTCGTGTTCAAG
>CXQY01000029.1_pt1 | contig 117740 bp, 142 predicted proteins | sample 591851 | NCBI WGS metagenome assembly CXQY01 (sample SAMEA3491305, study PRJEB9169) | human gut metagenome | biome: ENVO:mammalia-associated habitat; material: ENVO:feces | place: Bangladesh | collected 2010-04-07 | reverse complement strand
GGTTTTTCGGCCCGTTTTTTACCAATACCGGAGAAAACCCCGAGGGTATGCATCGGTATGCGTGCGGTATGCATCACCTGATGCATACCTTCGACCCCATGAAAACCCTTGGAATACAAGGGATATAAAGATGATAAAGGGAAGGTATGCATTGTATGCATCTGTTTTCCGAGTTACTTCTTTTTATGGGGTTTTCCCTTATAGGGCACGCATACCACGCATACCGGCGCAAGCCGCCCCCCGGAATCGGCGGAACCAAGCGGAAAAGCGAGGCCGGAAAGGTATGCATCACCTGATGCATACCCCACGCATACCCGATCCGGCGGATGCATACCCGCCCGCGTCGGCCCGTGACGCATAGCGGCGCGCATGCTCGTCGCGTTTCTGCTGGCCGTCACCCTGTACTGCCTGTTCGCCCACGCCTGGGGCTGGGCCCTTCTGTGGACCGTCCTCCTGCTTGTGCGCATCACCCGTCCGCCGGAAAACCCGACCCGCCGGCCCGGCCGATGAATCCCACGGAATCCCCGATGCGGCCATGCGCCGGCGCCCCGCTCGTCCATGGCGTCGGTCAGGGGGCGCCCCGACTCCGGGCTCGTCGGCTCCGGGCTGGACGAATGGCGCGCGGCCGCGGGACGGCGCGGCGAGATCTCGATCCGCAAGACGCTCATGGCGGCCGGCATCCTCGATGATCCGGACGTGCGCGCCTGGTTCTCCTGCCGCAACCCGTCCGATCCGAGCAGGGAACGCGGACATCGACGTCATCCTCCTCAAAGGCCGCACCGTCTGGCTGCTGGACGCGAAACGGTATGCGCCCAGGAACGAGAACGAGTGAATCCCGCCCGGGGCATCCGGACGCCCCGGGCGGGATCCGGCTGGAGGGCACGATGGCCACGCCCTTCCATGCGAGCGCGAACATGCGGCTCGCCGTTGACGCGATCCGCCGCCTGTGCCCGACGGCCGACATCCGCGCCGTCAACCTCCTCGCCCGCATCCGGAAGGGCACGTACCGGGGGAGACGGAATGGCCGGGCCGGACCCGGTACGCAACTGGACCCGCCGGTCAGGGCGTGACGCATATACGCGCGCATGAGCGAAAACACGAACGCGGGCCGGGCTCACGATCCGGTCCGCGACAAGTACGTCCATGCCGTGTCCTGGGATTACACGTCCCGCGACCCGCAGGTCGCGCGCCTGCGCGAACGCCTCGCCGCCGAATACGACGGGCGGCCCGCGATCCCGGCGGGCATGGATGCGGGCCGGTTCATGGGCTCCTCCCGCCTGGCCGTGAGGACCCTGTTCGAACGGATGGCGTCCCATGGGCTGCTCGCCGACCCGGACGGGCTGTACGCGGCCATGTTCCCGTTCCCCGACATGCCGTGCATCGGCGACCTGATCGTCATGGACGCCCTGTCCGCCGGATTGCGGGGCGCGGAGTCCGCGGACGGCCGGCGGACCGCATAGGGTGCGGGCGTGATGTCCGTCATGGGGGAAAGGGGCCGATCATGGTTTCCGTAGGAAGGAAGGCGTCCTTGGAGGTGCCGCTGTTCTGGGTGTTCGCGCTTCTGGGCACGGCCGCCGTCTACCGGTGGCTGGGGCTCGGCGTGCAGGCCGTATTGGGGGTATTGGGGGTCGCATGGCCGTTCTGGGCATGCCTGCCGATAGGCATGCTCCTGGTCGTCGCGCCGGCCTGCGTCTGGCTCGCCCATGAGATGCGACACGCCGTAGGGGATGGCCCCCGCGACGGGGACGCATACCGTCGCATGCCGCCGCACGGGGACGAACCCCGGAAGCCGGCGGGGACGTTTGACAATCGAAGAGCGGAAAACACAATACGCCATTAGGACAGTGGCAGTCCGACGGTCTCCAAAACCGTCCACGGAGGTTCGATTCCTCCATGGCGTGCTTGGCGGCGACGGTCGGCCCGCATACGCGGGCCCCTTCTCGCCGCCGCCCGGGAACGGCCCCTTGCGGGCCGTCCGGAACACGCCCCTGCCGTGCGGCGTCCCCGGGAAAGCGCGGCCATGCGGGGTAGGGCAGTTCGGTAGCCCGCCAGGCCCATGACCTGGAGGTCGCGGGTTCGAATCCCACCCCTCGCAACGCGGATGTGGTGCAGTGGCAGCACGCCTGCTTCCCAAGCAGGAGACCGCGGGTTCGAACCCCGTCATCCGCTCTATCCGGAAAACCAGAACGATGGATCCGATCCAATACTGGGATTCGCGGCCGTCCTTTCCATGTGGACGCTTCCGGAGAAAACATGGACGAACAGCCTCGGCATGGGCGCACTGCGTCAAGGACGAAAGCATGCCACTGCCCCGGTAGCTCAGAGGAAGAGCAGGTGCCTTTTAAGCACTGGGTCCGGATATCGTAATTCCGTCGGGGCACGATGCCCGGTAAATCGCCGGGCGTAAGCGCACAACCGGTACACACATAGGCTGCGGCAATCCCCCTCCGGCCGGGCGCGTCAAAGGGAGGGGAACACACGCCCTTGTAGCTCAGCGGACAGAGCGACCGCCTCCGGAGCGGTAGGCCGCGGGTTCGAACCCCGCCAAGGGCACTGCGGGATGCCGGGCGAACCTCCGGCATCCCGCAGTGCCGCGATAGCTCAGACGGCAGAGCGGACGCCTCGTAAGCGTCAGGTCGCCGGATCATGCCCGGCTCGCGGCTCGAACGGATCGCGCGCCCCGTCCGGGGCGGGGCCTTCACTTCCTTTGGCCCCGTCCCGGACGGCTTCTCTCTCACTCACGGCCGGCCCCACGTTTGCCGGCATGGGGCGCGCGATCCGTTTTTCTTCGGGGCCGTCGCCCAGCGGCAGGGCGCCTCGTTCGCAACGAGGAGGTCGCGGGTTCGAATCCCGTCGGCTCCACCACGCGCAACGCATCGAAGTCGGAACACAATCATACGGGCGTGTCCCCGACGCGCGAAACACACAAACTAACGGCAGACCCCCTCCCGGCCGTGCGCGTGGAAGGGGAGGGGACGCCCCCATGGCCCGGCGAAGGCGGGCATGCGGTTCCGGTCCGAATCCGGGTGGGGGCGCGCAGGAGGATTGGCGGAACCCTCATCCTCCGCGGCAATTCGCAAAACGTCAGGGCCTCGCCCGGTGTGCCCGCACGGCGAAACACCGGCATGGATGGTGGGCCGTGCGGCAAAGGCGCAGTCCTGCTAAGACTGTTGGGGCGAAAGTCCCTGGCGAGTTCGACTCTCGCACCATCCGCTAGCCGATCAACAATGTGTTAGGCCACGGGATAGGGCCTGGAATCCAGTCAGCAAAACGGGTTGGATCGGCATGGCGGAACGCAGTCGGGCATACGTGTCCGATGCGTTCGCGCACATTCCTCCTTGGTGTAACGGCAGCACACGGGTCTTTGGAACCCATAGTCCTGGTTCGAAACCAGGAGGAGGAACATAATCGGCGGTTACGCCAACCGGCTGTTGGCAACGGTCTGCAAAACCGTGAACGGNGGGTTCGACCCCCACAACCGCCTCTCAGCGGCAGCATTCTTCGTTTCGATTTCTTCCTCTACACTCGAACGATGTGTTGTACCGGACATACAGGGTTTCGGCATCACCCCAGGCCGCGAAAACGATGCCATCGCCCTTGTAGCTCAGTGGATAGAGCGTCCGCCTCCGGAGCGGAAGGTCACGAGTCCGATTCTCGTTGAGGGCACGCACGAAAACTCCGCCAACCATAATGCACGGAGTCCTCTTCTTCTCTTCTCTCTCACGCCGTCGCGCCTCGTACGGGTTCGTGCATCATGAGGCAACGCCCTTGTAGCTCAACGGATAGAGCGCCGGTTTCCTAAACCGGGCGCAGCCGGTCCGACTCCGGCCAGGGGCACTTCGGATGCGGGCGTCAACGCCGCCACCCGTCCCCCCGAGCATAAGGGGATGGGATGGAACGATGGCCGTGGATGGCATGTTTTTTTGGTGCCTTTCTGCATGCCAGGCCAGCGCCCGCATCCGATAATCGCATTGCTAGCTCAGTAGGCCAGAGCACCCCGCTCATGACGGGGAGGTCCATCGGTTCGATTCCGGCGCAATGCACGAGTGCCGTATTTTGACGGTTCCCGCACTCGGTAAAAACGGAACCGTTGGAGTCCCGACCGGCCTCCGTCGTGATAAATCCCCGGTCAGGCGAACGCATGGGTCGTACGATCATGACGCGCAACCATGCGGGGCGTTGGTGTAATGGACAGCACGCCACCCCCTGTGGGTGGAGATCCGGGTTCGAATCCCGTGGCGTCCGCTAGGGAATCCGCTTCCTGATACGATGTCCGCGGATTCCCTTTTCGCGGTGCTGGCGCAACGGTCAGTGCCTCAGCCTTCCAAGCTGATGATGCGGGTTCGATTCCCGTACACCGCTCGATACGATTCCATGCCAGTTGGGAGTTCCCGGCGGGATGTCATGACCATGCGATTCGTGTCCGATGATCCGCGCCTCCGTTTGTTCGACGGACACGCGGATATCGTCAGCGTCCATCAGCCTATGAGTGGCTGATGCGAACAGCCCCCTGTCGGAGGGGTCGACGCGAATCCGATAAAGCCTATCCGCCCAGTGCGGAAAAGGTTTCCTGCAGCGTGATCGATCACGCTGCTTGTCAGCCGACCCACAGGCTGTGGGAACGGTCTCGGTGGAGCATGGGGTTTCAGCCCCCGTGATCCCTGTCATGCCTCACGCTGCAGTATGCGCGTCCACCGCAGGCATGAGTGCAAGGATCCGGCACGAGTGGCCGGATCGATTGTGGACTGTGCGGATATTGCGACCTCGCAAGGGTGGTATCCGCACATGCTTTCGTAGCCCAACCGGTAGAGGCAACAGTCTAAGGAACTGTCCAGTCCGGGTTCGAATCCCGGCGAAAGCACCAGCGGAAGCAACGGCGTCAACGCCACCCGATCCGGTTCGAACGTCTGCCGGAACGGGAACGATGCTACGGCAGGTTCTCTCCATAACTGGGATCCGTAACCGTTGCAGCGCCCGCTTCCGCTCGTATTCTTGCGGAATACGATGTCAACGCCGCCACCTGCCCGCTGCCATATTGGGACGGGATGGAACGATGGTCACGGCGCAGGCCTGCACCTCAGCGGCCTGAACAGAACCGCCTCTCCAGCATCGTATCCGCAGCATCGCTTCGTCATTCAACTGGTAGGATGCTCTGTTTTTGGAGTAATGCGGGTTCGACTCCCGTCGAAGCGCGATGGGCCCGGGGAGCACATGCGACATGTCAGGTTCCCGAATGGGAGCAGTCCGCGGTCGAAGGCATGAACCGGCCGCAGGATTAGAATCCCTTTGCCCGCATGGCCCATCCGCCGTCCCCCATGCCGGGACGGTCTTCCTTTTTCACGCAAGCCCCCTCCCCGACCGGGAGGGGGCTTTTTCGTCCCGGCCCGGGGACGCATACCCCCGGGCATGACCGATTCGAGAACCATGAGACTGTATCTGCTGGCGCGCGATGTGGGGCCGGATGCGCCCCCGTTGGACGCGTCGATCGCGTATGCGGACGTGGCGGGCGTCGACACGGAGACCATCCGTTTCGACCTGCACGCTTGCGAGGAGGCCGGACCGCTGCTCGGCATGCTTTCCGGATTGGCGGACGAAATGGAGGACGATCCAACGCTCCTGCACTCGTTCCTGCCCCGATACGAGCTTTCCGTCGCCGATCCGGACATGGAATGCGCGTTCCACCTCATATCGGCCACGTTCGACGACGGGCACCTGTTCGTCGAATCGGGGTCGCCCGACTGGCTGGATGAGGCGCATGCGAGGGGCGCGGCGGCCCTGCTGCTCGCCCTGCTGCGCGAATACGGGAAAGGGGAGTGAAGAGGCATGGGACGTTCGCTGGAGGAGCAGTTGGAGGAACGCTACCCGCTACCCGACGAGGACACGCCGTTGGATCTGACGCGCATGCAGTTGGAGAGGATGCGACGCGACGCGTACGCGGCCGGCTGGAAGGCCGGACTGGCGCGGACGCATACCCCGGGCGACGATACGACGAAAGGCGGGCTGTGATGCGCGGAAACGATTTCGACCATGCGATGGACCTGATCCTGCTGGCGGCGACGGTCGTCGGCGGACTGTTCATGTGGCGTACGGACGGCTGGATGATGGCCGCGACGAGCATCATGTTCACCGCCGGATGGGTGCTGCTCGGCGCCCATCTGATCTGCCGCCCGTGGCGTTCCGGGGATGCGGAATGATCCGGCCGGACGCGCTTTCACGCGATTACGCGCGCCTCATCACGCCGTTGGGCCGGATGGGCTGGCATGTGTCGCTGCGCGAATGCCGCGACGACGCGCGGTTCCTGATCGTCATCGGCGGACGACCCACCATCCGCATCATGAACGACGGCTCCTGGCGGTCGGATGGCGGCATGGGCGGCCCGGATCCGGCCAGCCTCCTGGACGAATACCGTCGGATCACATTGGAGGATGCGCGGCGTCGCTTCGACATGGGCGATCTGCGCGGCATAGCACGCCTCATCCTCGCCCCCGACGAGGGGCCGTGCGCCATCCTGTCCGCCGCCCGCAACGGTTTCGGACTGGACGTCGAATACCGTCCCCGCGGGCGGACCCTGCGCGACATACGGATAGACCATTGGCGCACGCGCATGCGCGAGACGATGCGCGGCATGCGCCGCATCGGATTGGAGGAACGGTGACCACGACCATGGATATCAGAACCATCATGGACCGCATCGGCATGGAGCATGCGGGCGGCCAGTCCGCCACCCAATTGGCGGCGCGCTACCGGATGCCGTTGGACACGGTCCGCCGCCTCATCGTCGCCTACCGCGACGAACGGCTCGGCCCGGTCTCGGACGTCGAGTTCATCGCCCCCCGCATCCGTCGCGACGGGAGGCATCCGGGGGGCGGATGCTGATGGGCGGGTCGCGGGATTGGATCCGCCGGGCCGCATGCGGCGGCATGGACGCGGACGTGTTCTACCCGTACGCGTCCAATCCGGACGCGTACGAGCCGGCGAAAGGCGTGTGCCGGGACTGTCCGGTCAGGGCCATGTGCCTCGAATACGCGTTGGACAACGACGAACAGTACGGGATGTGGGGCGGCATGGATCCGGAGGAGCGTCGCAGGCTCAAACGGCTCGACATGAGACGGCGTCGCATGCGCGTCTACCGTCGGGGGAGCGGCGTCATATGAGGTTCCATGTCGAAGAGCACCGGTATTTCACGCTCGTCGAACGCCTCGAGGGCGCGCCGGACGGCGTGGAGGCGACCATCATCCGCATTTCACCGCGACTGTCGGCGTTCGTGACCGTCAAGGTCCCGTTCGCCTACAGGCTGCCCGCCGGCACGCTGGAACCGGACTGCGTGCAGGTGCGCGACCACACCGTCGTACACGGGAGCTTCATGGAGACGGCGGATGCCGAGGCCTGGGCCATCGGCTACGTCGAGGGATTGAAACCCTGCCCCCATCCGAAAGGCGGGCGACAGTGAACCGGGCGGCCTATCCGACGATCCCCGCCTCGTCCGTCTTCGACATCGGGGTCGCGCGGCCGGTCCGCCTGTGGCCGAAACCCGGGCGGGACGCCCCCTATCGCGGGACCCCGCCGCCGATTCCGATCATGTATCCGACGGCGCTGCCGCCCCGGGTTTTCGCCCGACCGCACGTCTCGCCGGCCGGGTTGAACGACGACCGGGCGGCCATCGATCCCATGCCCGTGATCCTTGTCGGATGGGGCATGACCGGGACATGTGCGGGGAGGAGACGATGAGCCGGAACCGGCCCGGCCATGCCGCCCCGAAAGGGAAGCCCGCCATGGCCGGCGGGGGGAGACGGCCGAAGGGGGATCGCGGACTGGTCGCGGCGGGTCTGGCGGTCGGCCTGACGCTCATGGCGTTCGGCGCCCTCGCCACCCTGGGCGGCGCGCTCCTGCTGCGGCTCCTGTTCGGCATCCGCATCATGACCGCCGTCTCGCAGGCCGCCGCCGCCACGTTTCTCATACTGCTCATGCCGGCCGGCGTCTGCCGGCTCATCGCACGCATACGCGGATGGGATCCGGATCCGGATCCCACGGAAAGGAACTAATCATGGCATTCGACTACATGCATCCGCCGGAGGATTTCGAATATCTGGGCGAATGGTGCGAAGCGTGGCGGGATCCCGCGACGGGGGATTGGACGATAAGCCAATTGCTCGACGGCCTGGACACCGCGCAGATCATCCTGTCCGGCGAGGAGGTCAGGGAATTGGCCCGGCTCGCCGCCCAACACGATCCGACCGATTACGAGCTGAAGGACAGGGAGCTGCGCCGACCCATGTTCGCCTCGCCGGACGAGAACGGGACGGCCGTCAACGCCGCGAAGGGCGCGGGCGGCGAACAGGCCCGCATCCATTCGGTCGAAGCCCTGCACCGGTTGGGGCGGTTCTGATGGACGGGTACTGGTGGGGCGTGCTCACCCCGTTCGCGATCATACTGGGAATCCTGCTCCTGTATCTGACGGGCAATCTGTTCGGCGCAATCGTCAGCTGGGCGTGGAAGAAGGCGCATTACGGCCTGTTGAAGAAGGGCTGGATCGCCGAGGACTACGACGAGGATTCAAGGGAATGGACCACCCGCCCCGGCGCGGAACGCCTGGCGGCCGCGTTGACCCGGTCCGGCGAATACCGGGTGTTCCCGCTGTTCGGCTGGATGATCCTCATCGTCCGCGACCACAAGAATGAGAAACATGATGAGAAAAGGAATTGATCCGCCCCATATCGTCGCGTTGACGATAGTCGTCTGCGCTGCCATCGCCCCCGCGTTCATGCTGTGGGGTCGGACGATCGGGGAATGGGCTGTCGGAATCGCCGTTTATACGCTGATTACGGCAGTAGTGCTATCGCTGCTCGTCCTCGATTTTGTTATCGTCAGATATGATGTCATGGCATTGCTGATACAAGCTCTGTCCGGTTCGGAAATCGTCGGTTCGGTATCGCGCCTGCTGTTTGTACTGGGCCAGATATGGGTCATCATCCTGTCCATACGGATTCCCCCATCGTTCTGGGAAAAGCGTTTGGCGGTATTGCCTTTCCAAGCGGATCCGGATAATTCCGCACTCGCGCTCTGCATTGGTTTAGCCTCAGGCGCTTTTCTTCTTGTCATAGTTGCGCTTTGGATGCCTGAAGACCTTCCGGGGGTCCCGGAATTCTGGAATGCGCAGGTTTGTATGGATTCGATTTTCGGGGTCGGTCTTCCATGGTCCAAGCCGGTCATATTCACCGTGTCTTCGAAAGGCTACACGATCATACGTCGGAATGGGATGCTGAAGCTGAACGAGCAGGCCGACGAGTTCTTGGACTATTGCCCAACATGGGTTTCGATTCGCAACGACCATCATCGGGGACTGCTCCTGATCGAACGGTACCACCCGGGCATGCAGGACATTGTCAACAGGTTGGATCGAGAGGCCGGTATCCGGCATCCGGCGGATAAGGAGACAGAAAATTGAACGAGGAGGAATACGAAGAGCTGGCACGCTGGCTGCCATGCCACCCCGGCCGATGGGTCGCATGGCCGGACGACAAGGGGCATGGCGGGATGGCCCGCCGAACATGCGGGGGATCCGGTCCGGCGACCGGCTGAAACACTGCGAACATGTGAAGGAAAGGAACAAGGCATGAACGAATTCAAGGTCATACTCACCGACACGGAACGTATCGAGACGCCGGTATGGGTGCCGCAGGACGTGCATGGGGAGATCCGCACGGTCGGCGAATGGCTGCTCGCCACGGTGCGGCTCGACGCCGGATACGCCGTCCGATTGGGCGGACGCGAATGGGTCGAACCGATCGAACACGGCATGATCATCCGCCGCCGTTTCGACATGCACCGGATCGTGGAAGCCGAGGAATGGGTGGATCGTCACCTTGACACCGGCACCAGACGCGATGGTCCGGTCACGGCGCCCGAAATGGTCGGAACCGTCGATGTGGCCTACGTGTGGCTTGACGAGGATCTTGAGGACCGGGAGTCGACCGTCACCATCCCCGCACCCTGCAACTGTCCGGTCTGCGGCACCCCGCCGGACGTGCCGGAGGATGCGCTGGCCGAATTCGATGACGGGGACATGGTCGCATACCGGGTCGTCTGCCCGGAATGCATGGCCGCGACCGGCATCACCGGATATCTGCCGGAAAGCGAGAGCGCGCACGCGCGGCTGATCCGCGAGGCGTTCGACAAGTGGAACCGGCACGAACTGCACTGGGAGTTCTGCTAATGGAATTCACCGATTCAGACGAACCGCACCGGCAGATTCTCGCCAACCCGTTTCTGCCCGAACATCTGCGCGAACGGGCGGCGGACGATACAGGCGAATACTGCCGTGCCGAGGATGCCGACAATCTGCTGGAAGTCGACCGGCTCACGGGCCACGGGCTCATCTGCTTCTATATGGAGGCCGGCAACGGTTCCATGCAGGTGGACGTGCCCGAGGAGACCGCCCGAAGCATCGCCCGGTGGATTCTCGCGCATACGGACGAGTGAAGGAGCACATCACGAAGACCATCTTTCTTCTGGATTCCGTCATCGGACTCATCGAACGGGACAAAGCCCATGCCGTACGGTTCGCGCAGGCCGGGGCGGTTCTGATGCTGATTGCAGTGGGGACACTGGCGTTCGGCGCCTGTGTCCCCCTGACGGGAATCCCTTTTGCCGTTCTGGTTGCCGCGTTCGTGATCTGCTCGTTTATCGGAAGCCAACTGTTCGGCGGCGCGATTCTGGTGATGGAGGAAGACCAGTTGGAACGAACGGTGACGAAGACGTCAAGTGCGCATGTCCGACGCGAATCCGTTCCGTCCAGGGAGCTCTCCACGTTCATCCTGCACCGGGATACGGGCGCCACGGATCCGGAGCGTCCGTTCAAAGCCCAATGCTCGTGCGGCCGCTGGTTCACCGCGCTGGACTGGCATCTGCACGGATGCTGGACGGGTTCCGAATACCAGTACGACGAGCCGCCGGGCCTCGACGAGTATGAGAGGTTCCTCGCATACGACCTGTTAAGCGAGGCGTTGGGGTGGGCCGGCGTGTTGGCGCCCATCCGATACGAATGCCTATCCGAGTAAGACGAAAAAACGAAGGAGAAGGAAAAACAAAATGGACAGCAAGACCCTGACGCCCAGCGTCATCGTTGAGGCCGGACGATCGGAGGAAAAGTGAGCGCGTTCGACATGGCCGGCATTCCCGACGACGCTTCCCTCGAAGACCAGCTGAAGTGGCGCCGGTTCGCGGACAGGGTCGACCGGCTGTTCAAACCAAGCGGGCGCAAGCGCGCCGAACTGGCGAAGGCCCTGGCCGCCTACGCCGCCGCGGCGCGTGAGGCGCGGCGGCTCGCCTACGAATTGTGGTCTTCGGAGACCGAATGGTTCGAAGGATGCAAGAGGCAGGCGGCCGACGAGCAGGCCATCGATCTCGAATACGATCCGGAACCCGACCCGGATTCGAAGCTCGCCCTGTTCTGGGAGCTGCTGGAGGAGTTCGCCGGCTGCGAGGACACGCTGCTGGAGTCGGCGGAAACGGCCGATTTGTTGTCGAGGATGATTTCCTCACCGGGAAACGATGATTAGCGGTGCAAAAACGGGGGGCGGCCATCCGCGAGCAGGTGGACGCCCCCCGTTTTTTTCGTATGCCATCAGGCGTTGAACTCGAGCTTGTTGAACGCGCCCCGGTATTGGGTCATGTCCATGCCTCCGTCGCGCCAGTCTACGAACCTGTCGATTCCGGCTTCGGCGCGGCTGATGTAGAAGTGGCGCAGCCCCTTGCTGTCGGCCTTCTTCGAGTCGAGGAGCCTTTGGAATTCCTCGGGCGTGAAGATGAAGAACACGGGCTTGCGCAGTTCGTCCTCGACGGAGAGGATGTATGCGTCGAAACGGCTGGTGTCGGCGTTGCGCGGGTTGATGGAGTGCCATCCGGCCATGGGCTTGCCGGTGTCGGAGCCGAGGTTGCGGCTGGCTGTGATGAACACGGGGTGGCGTTTGCCGTCGTGGCCGATGATGTAGCGGCCCTTGCGTCCCTCGTTGCTGAATGTCTCGCCCATTTGTCCGACCTTGTCGGCGAGGGCTTCGATGGCGCGTTTGAGGGTGCCGCCGGTGACGGGCTTCGGGTTTTCGAGTTGGCTGACGCGGGTTTCGAGCTCGTTGATTCGTTGTTCGAGGATCGCGATCCGCTTGGTGTTGATGTCTTCCATTTTTTGCTCCTTGTTGTTGGGCTGTGTTCCTGTCATCGGTATGTATTTTATACTAGATGAAAGTTTTATACAAGTAGATTGTATAAATTAAATAAGATTTTTTCTAAACGAACCCGCGTCCGTCTAAACTGGAGAAAACAACGCCAACGACGGGAGCGGACCATGCACAGAAGAACAATCGCAGCCATCGGCATCGTCCCATTGCTCCTGTTCGCCACAGCATGCGGAAACCCGACGAACACCCCGAACACCGCCGCGCCGAAAACAGAAACACAAACGGAAACGGAAAAGAAACCGGCACCCGAACCCAAGAAGGAAACCCCCACCGAGGAACCCGCAAAGCCGATGGAACCAGCCACAGACCCGACCGTAGGCGAATGGACGGAAACCATGAACTCCCCGTCCGACCTGTCCGGACGGCTGGACGAGGCATGGCTGCGCTGCTCACCACAGAACAACCCGACCCCCGGACCGTTCGCATGGAAACGATCCCTGAACCACGACGGCGTATGGCTGCACGCCGAGGAAGGCGGAATGGACGGCTCCGTCCAGCAAGCCTGCATGGATAGCCTGTTCGGGGAAACCGAATCCAAGCCGACCGGCGAATGGGCCGCAACGGATACGAACGGATTGACCCGCTGGCAGAGACAGGACGGCGGAACCCTCGACATCATCTGGAGGTCCGAGAATTAGCCAAAGAGGACAAGGCGATGGGCGATACGGGATCGAAGGCCGCGGAACACGACGCGGACATTGGGGGCCCTGCCGGATCCGAGAACATCTCAGCGCCGGTCTTCTCCGGCGATCAAAGCGAACGCCCCATGCCCGGCCCGTCCCCCGATGCGCGCGCAATCGTCCCGCCTGACGGGGCGTGGGCGCCCGTCAGGCGAGCCCCCTCCTGTCCATGTCGAACAGGCGGCGGGAGTCCGCGTCCAGCCGGTCCATGTGTTCGAGGATGTGGCGGCGGATCCGTTCGCCGAGGATCCCGCAGACCGCGTTCAGGCCGCGCATCGCGGCCGTGTCCCCCCGGTCGATCCCGTAGCGGACGACGAGCGATCCCGGCGTGCTTTCCACCCAGGCGAGCGCGTGTTCGCCGAACCGGGGCGGCCTGTCGGACACGCGCAGCTCCACCCATGCGGGCACGGCGGGCGTGACGTCCAACGCGGCCGCATCCAATGCGGGTTCGACGCGTCTGAGCATGCCCAGGCAGGCGACGAGCACGCGGGTCGCGTCCGTGTCGTATCCGGGTTCGCCGGGGGCCTCGGTCAGCGCGGTGCCGACGGTGGTCCCGTCGAAGCGGGCGAGCGCCAGCGAGTCGGGGGACGGTTCCGGTTCCCGCGAATGCGGGATGAGCATCATGTAGCAGGCTTCCATGCCCGCGTGTATGCGTTCCCGCCGGGCGCATACGGGGGAGGCGTATGGATGGTTTGTCCTTTTCGGGAAGGCGGTGCGGGTCGAGCGGGAGAGGTTCGCCGGATCCGGGACCGCTGCCCGCCCTCTGCCATGATCGGGGCGAATGTTCGACGGGGGTCCGCCGGGGCGATCCCGGGTCCGCCGGCTAGCCCATCATCGGCGTGCCCGCCGAACCCGCGAACACCGGCGACAGGGACGCCAGCCACGGCGACAGCCACGCCCACTGGGCGAACATGACCGCCAGCCAGAACAGCGCCCACTCCACCACGCGGAGAGGCGCGGGACCCGACTGGAGACGCCACGACCAGACCATCGGGCTCAACGACAGGGCGCGCGCCGGCCGTCTCCGCCACACGAGCGCGCACGCGCCCGCCAGCAGCGCCCAGGAGGCCAGGGACACGGCGAACAGGAAACGGCTGACCGGCGCCCGCACGCTCACGTCACGCACCACGCGCGCCGCGGCCGACCGCATCCTCACGGCCGGCGACGCCCGTTTCGGCGTCGCCAGCTCCTTCGGGATCCCGTCCGCGACGCGCGCCCAGTATTCGAACCGGCCGCGCACGATGAACCGGGCCGACAGGGAATCCTCCATGCTCAGCGAGTTCTTGCACGTCGTCAGCGTGATCATCCGCCCACCGCCCGTCGAATCCAGGACCCGCACGTCATCCGGGGTCGTCTGCCAGGACGACTCCGTCTCGTACACATACCAGTAATCCGCCGTGCGGATCACGATCGCGTCGCCCGGCCTCAGCCGGTCCGCGGGCCCCAGGTCGCCGGGCGTCCGGTGCCCCGCGTACGCGCTGTTGCCGACCGCGCCCGGCATCACCGTGTTCGAATAATGGCCGATCCCGTAGTTGTCCAACACGGCCAGATCCGTGCCCTGCTGGATCGCCCGCTCCCATTCCGGGCCGAACCGGGGGATCCGCATCCAGCCCAACACGGTCCCGTGCGCGGGCACGGCCTCCACCGGCGGATCGCCGTCCATGGGCCTCGCGATCCTGTCCTCCCTGACGCCCGCCGCGTTCGCGGCCGCGCCGACCGGGCCGGATCCGCGGGCGATCTCCTGCTGGCGGTGGATGCCGTCCAGACCGTTGCCCCAGTAGATCCACGCCGCATGGAAGCCGGACAGCATGGCCGCGCACAGGAGCACGCCCCCCAGCATGTCCGCCAGCAGGCGCCACGGCGCCACGCGTCTCGAATGCCTCACGACGGCCTCCCCGGGGAAAGAAAAAACGGAACTGTCCCATGACCGGCCGCGCCTATGCGCCGCTAGCAGACGATCGGGCGGCGCGGCAGCGGCAGGCGCCGCGCGTCCAGCCCGTTGCGGGCGGCCAGCATCCGTTCATGGCCAAGCCACCAGCCGCCGTTCGTCATCTGCTCCAGGCTCGCCGTGCACGCGGCCATCCCGTCCACCCTCTCCCACTCCCCGTCGGGGGCGAGACGCTCCAGGAGCAGCACCCATTCCACGCCGCCGGTCGGCGCGGCCGTCCCATCCCCGTCCTCCCTGTACTCGGGCAGCCCGTGCAGCCATTTCAGCCGAAACTCATCAGACACCATGCGCGCGCGTATGCGTCAAGGAGGGGACGCATAGACAAGGCGCATGGGAACGGACAGCGAAGAGGGGCGCCCATGACGGACATGGGACTGGAGAACCTGATAGACGCCGCATACCGGGCCGCCGGCTACGGGCCCGAAGACCAATGGGAGCGGCCCATGCCCGACCAGCTGGAACGCGAGCAGGCCGACAGGCGCGCCCTCATCCGCCTCGACCGCACGCACGACGACGCGTGGACCATCCGCTGGCGGGCCACCGGGCCCGGACGCCGCCGCGGCAACGGGGACGGGACCGTCATCCCCGCCTACTCCACGCGCATGGCCGGCGAACGGCTCGCCGCCCTCCTCGACGCGCTCGACTGGTGGCTCGCCACCGGGCATGCGGACCGGCTCGACGAATGGGCTTGACGCGGACCCGTCCGCGCATCCGGGACCGGGGACGCATACGATAGGGGCATACGCGAAAGGACCGATATCATGGATACGCTGAAGGCCATCGCCCTCGACTGGGACAGGAAAACCATCGATGACGCCGAGGCGCGCCGTCGCGCCGATGCGCTGGGAAAGGTCGTGTTCCATCCGGATGAGACCGTGACCGGGGACGGTGGCTGGTATGAGGGCGATCCGGACAATCTCATGACGGCCGTACGCGCCGTCATCGGAACCACGAAGGCGAACGAATTCGCCGGAATCCTCCATCCCGGCCTCGAGTCGGAGACGATGCGGGCATTGGCGGAAGTCCGCCGCGACGGCCCCTGCCCGGGACTGGTGGCCTGGTAGCCTTCCCGTAGGCCGGATGGCCTAATCCTCCTTCTGCCGGAATATCCCGTACGGGACGGGACGCGCCTTCATGCCGTCCACGTTGTTGTCGTACACGATCGGATTGCCGTCGAACAGACCCCGGTCGGCCAGCCGGATCAGCGTCAGCGCATTGCGGCTGGAAAAACCCGGCGCATCCGCCTCCTGGCCGTCGACCACATCGGATGGCAGGTAGCGCCCCCCCCATGGCCGAGACGCGCGGTCGTGTACCTGACCATGCCGTCACGGTACCGGCCGTCGGCCCTACGTTTTGACGTGGCGGGCGAGATGTCGACGAACATGGCGCGAATGGAATACCCGTGGGATCTCAGTTCGCGGATCTTCCGTTCGGTCGATTCCGGCCCGTTCATCGTGCCGTCCAGTATCACATTCATATGGGAGTCCAGGGCCCGCGCCCTCAGGTCGGCGAGGATGTCGCCCGCCTTCTCATGCACGAGGAAGCAGGATTCCATCGGGGTGAGGCCTCTGGCATGCGGGATCAGGCCCCGTTGCGCCATCATCTCCTTGATGTCGTCGTTGTTGAGGGTCAGCCATTCGTCCGGGTCGAATCCGCCGAATCTTTCGGCGAAATCCTCTGAGACGAGGATGGAGCTTTTGCCGGCGCCGCCCAATCCGCCGGACATGAGCGCCCGGGACCCGCGTTCCACCCCGGAGGCCCGGGAGAGGATGTCGGAGACGATCCGGTCGTGTTCCCTTTGCCTGCCGGGATCGTATAGGACGCGCCCGTTCCCGTCGGTCGTGGAATACGCGCGTCTGGTGTCGTATCCGGCGTATCGGCGGATGATGAGCCGGATGTATTCCCTGCGGGTGGTCCTCTCGTAGTCGTCGAACGGGCGGCGTTCGCGGCAGGCGTCCGCCAGGGCCCGCTCCTGCTCCTCCGCGAGCCGGACGATCCTCGCATCGTCCGCAGCATCGTCCGGCATCCGGGGCGGCATGATGTCATCCGTCCCGTTCCCGTTTCGTTCATCCATGTACCGGCCGCCGTCGGGCGTGCCCTTCGGCCGGTGGCTCCGGTCGTTCCTGTCCCTCATGCGTGCCGGCTATGCGTCGTTTTCCGGGGACGCATACCCGTACCGGAACGACGGGACTCCGCAGGGGAATCCCGCGAATGACAGAAAGGAACGATCATGGCAGGAAACCAGCCCGTCGACTGGTCGGAACTGACGCCCGACGCGCTGCTCGCCCACATGGCCGGGCTCACCATCCTGAAGAAGAGAATCGACAAGGCTTTGGGCGAGGCGAAACGCCAGTACCTGCGCACCCATGACGCGGACAGCCCGAAGGAGAACGCCGTGTTCGCCGGAACGGACGCGGCCACCGTGCTCGTGAAAAAGGACGGGGAGGGCTCCTACAAGGTGGACGATCCGCTCGCCTACGCGGACTTCCTCACCCACTACGGGCTCGACTGCGAGGGCCAGCCGGCCGTCATCACCGTCAACTACCCGACCCCGAACGCCATGGGCGGACGCTTCCTCGAACGCCTCATCCGCGAGCACGGGGGCGAGATCCCGGACGGCGTGAAATACGTGCCGGGACGCGCGGGCGGAGTCACCATCACGCTCGGCAAGGGCGTCGCCGACCATCCGTTCGACGTGGACGCCCTGACCGGGATCGCCTCGGAGGCGGCCCGCATAGGGGCCTGACCGCAAACACGGGGGCGCGCCGCCATCACCGGGGATGCGCCCCCCCTCAATGAAAGGAGGGCTTTCTTGGCCCGCAGGAACCTTGAGAAACCAATGCCGCGCCCGCTGAGGGCCGACGCCGCGTACAGCCGCAAATGCCGGCGCACACGCTACAACACCCCCGCCGACGCGAACATCGCGCTCGGCCGCCTCCCCGACGATCGCGTGATCCGCAAATGCCCGGAATGCGGCGGCTACCATATCATCGCCCCCGGCACCATCCTCCACAGGCGCGGGCACGGGGGGCGCGCGTGAGCGGCGTCGACGAGATCGAACAGGGGCTCGACATGTCGGCGCGCGGGCACGCGGGGCCCGACGAGCCGACCGAATCGTTCGCCCAGGCCCCGCCCGCCGTCCATCCCAAGGGGAAACGGCGCAGGAACATCCCGGCGCCCGCCGGGATCCCGTCCGCCGCCGGCCCGGTCATGCTGGACGCGCCGACCGGCATGGAATCCCTGGACGCGATGCTCCCGCATCTGCTCACGGCGGGCGGGCTCCTGCTTCTTGGCATCCTTCTCGCCGCCATGGGGCTGACGGCCCCCGCCGCCTTCTGCCTGCTCGCCCTCCTCATGTTCGCCGGCTGGCGGTACGCGTCATGGGATTGGATCCCCGCGGGCACGATCCGCCGCACGATCGATGACAGGTACGGTCTCGCCGTGCCCGTCATCGACGACATGTCCGACCCGTGGAAGGGTCCGCGTCCCGCGGGACGGCGCATCCGCCGGGGCCGCCGCTACCGGGTCGAATACGCGGACGGGGACGGCATGCTCCGCGAGGGGACGCTCATGGTATGGGGCGAAAGCCTCCTGCTCGTCCGCCCCGACGGCGGGATCATCCCCGCACGGGAGGCGGGCCGATGAGCACGCTGTTCGTCGGCGACCTGCATGCGAAAAGCGACCTGCTGCCCCTCATCGGCATGGCCGCCATCCGGGAACGGGCCGACCGCATCGTGCTCCTGGGCGACATCTGCGACGACTGGAACGTGTCGAACAACGGGCTGATCCGGTTCTTCGAGACATTCGCCTCATGGTACCGGCATCAGGCCGCCGAACGGGAGACGATCCCGCTGCTCGGCAACCATGACGTCCCCTACTGTCTGAAGCAGGGGTCCGCCGCGTACGCGCGGGCGCGCGCCGTCGCCCCCGGTTTCAAGCCCGGAGCCCATCGCAGGGTGCATGAGCTGATGCGGGGCATCCCGTTCCGGCTCGCCTGGACGGACGGGAACATTCTGGCCACGCACGCGGGGCTCACCCGCGCCTGGGGTCGCAGGCGCCTGGGCGCCGGTTACATGGGCATGCCGGCCGGGGAGATCGCCGAACGCCTGAACCGGATGCTCCAGCATCCGGGCTCGCTGGTCGTCCCGATGCTGGACATCGGCCCGGCGCGCGGCGGCGCGGGCGTCCCATCCCCGCTCTGGTGCGATCGCGGCGAGTTCGCCGGGGACGGCGACACGTGCCTGACGCAGGTGGTCGGGCATACGCCCGTGCCCACCGTCCTGAACGAGCATGACGCCTGGTTCTGCGACACGTTCAGCACCGCATCCGACGGGACCCCGTTGGGCGATGGGAGCATGCTCCTGTACGGGGATGACGGATCGTTCCGCACCATCCCCCTGTACGGGGGCTGACGGGCCGGGGAGAGGCGGGACGGTTTCCGCCCCTGATGCGGAAATCCGAATTCCCGCATCAGGGGCGGCGGAAACCGTCCCGTTTTTTACCGATACCGGGGGAAAAACCCGGTGGTATGCATCCGGTATGCATCACCCGACGCATACCTTCGACCCCCCCGGGAACCCTTGGAATATAAGGGATTATAAGAAGGATAATGGAAGGTATGCATTGTATGCATCTGTTTTCCGGGTTACTTCTTTTTTAGGGGTTTTCCCTTATAGGGCACGCATACCACGCATACCGGCGCAGGCCGCCCGCCCGAATCGGTGGAATGAAGCCGACAAGAGGGGGCGGAAAGGTATGCACCGCCTAATGCATACCATCCGCATACCCGCCCCTCCCGATGCATGCCGCCGGCGGGACGCATGCCCCGGGGACCGGATTCCGGGGGAGGGGATGCGATGATCGAGACATACGGGCTGGCCGAGACCGCCCACTACCGGCTGGAATGGACGCGCAGCCAGACGACCGGCAGGACCGGATACCGGATTACGGCGCGCCGGGACGTGCCGGACAGGGATCTCATGCCCGACGCGACCGTGCGGCTGGGGGAGTCGGGCGCGACCCTGATACTGCACGATCCCATGATCCCCGGGCGCGGCATGGGGCTCGCGGAATACCGGCGGCTATCGACACGCGCGAGGGGGATCGCGGACGAGCTGGAGGGACTGGCCCGGGTCGTCGAAATCGACATCCGGCGCCTATCCGCCTGACAGGCCCGGGGGCCGATACCGGGGACAAAACCGGCCCGTTTTTCTCATTATTGTAAAAACCCGACCCGGGTATGCATCGGTATGCGTGCGGTATGCATCAGGCAACGCATACCTTCGACCCCCGGAAACCCTTGGAAATAAAGGGATTATAGAAGATGATTTCTATGGTATGCATTGTATGCACCTGTTTTCCGAGTTACTCTCTTTTACGCCTTTTTCCCTTATGGGGCACGCATACCGTGCATACCGATGCATACCGGGGCCGACAATCGGCGGAATAACGCCGAAAACAGGGGCCCGGACGGTATGCAACCCCTGATGCATACCGCACGCATACCCGTTCCCGGGGACGCATACCCTCCTCCGTCACAGCGAAGCCCGATGGGGAATGGAGGCCGATCATGGGATACGAGGTCCGTGGCGTGAGGGATGGCGTGTGCGGCGCCTACGAGTTCGCGGAGCCGCTGCCGCCGACCATGTCGTTCGCGGAGATGCTGGCCGCCACGCGCAGGGCGGCGGACGAGAGCGGGCACAAGGCCACGCTCGTGGACGACGAGGGGGAGACGGTGTGCGGGATCGCCCCATCCGTCCCCGCGGGATCATTGGGGGGTGACCGCATGAGCGGGGCCGGCCGCGACGCGCGGGACGCCGGCGTGCATGGGGATCATCCGCACGCCGAAACGAAAAGGCCCGCCATGGGCCGGATCCTGATGGTCGACATCGACGGCACGGTCGCCGGCCGCCGTGAAGGCATCGAGGCGCGAAATCGATGATGAACATCGAAGACTTCAGGAACATGTTCCGCGCACACCTGAGCCATGAAATCTGGGACAAGTGGCGCAACGGACAGCTTGACGTGTCCATGCGCCGCAACACTCCCGACGGATGCGAATACGAGGAACTTCCCGAAGAGGTGGCGGATCGGATTCTCGACGGCGGGGAAATCCATTCCTGCGAGGATCTGGCAGACCCCACCGAGGTGATTTCCGACCGTTACGCCTGCTCCCTGTATGGCGTCACCACGTTCAGACCCAGCGGATACGCGATCGAAGAGGACCTCCCGAATGAGGTCGTTCTCCTCGTCCGCGGCTGGAGCGTCGCCGACTTCATGAGCGATTGGACGAAATTCAATGCGGTCGACGACTGAGAAAAAGAGAACACGAAATGTATGAAATCAGAAGCATGAAAGACGGCGTGGCTGGCGCATACGAGTATTCGACGCCAGTGCCCGCAGACTACAGCTTAAGACAGATGCTCGCCATGGCACGAGACATCGCCAACATGAACGGGTATGCGGCAAGCATCTACGACGATGAGAACGAGATGATCATCACCATCTCGCCGAAACAATACAGCATGGGAGTGGCGGCATGAGCAATAGGAAACTCGTCAGCGTCCAAGAAATCACCGGCATCGACCCCATCGAGGGAGCCGATCGTGTCGAAGTCGCCCGCGTATTGGGCTGGCGCGTGGTGGTCGGCAAGGATATGCATCTGAAGCCGGGGGATAGGGTCGCCTATTTCGAGACCGACAGTCTCCTGCCAGCCTATGACCCGCGTTACAAGGCGTTCCAGGCTCGCGGTCAGAAGACCATGATGGTCGGAGCCAAGGAAATCACCGGCCATGTGCTGCGCACCATGAAACTGCGCGGAGTCTACTCGCAGGGCCTCATCATGCGTTTGGATGAACTCGGATTCCGATATGCGCCGGCAGTCGGCACGGACATCACCGATAAGGCGAATGTACTCAAATACGAAGAGCCCCTGCCGATGGGAGGTGCTCGGATCGGCAGGTTCGACGCGCCCTGCTCCAAGTCGGACGCGCCACGTCTGCAGACGCTCACCGACTACTGGGACGAAATCAAGACGTTGAAAGCCGTGCCGACCGTGAAGGTCGATGGCGCCAGCACCACGCTCAGCATGGACGAACGAGGACAAGTCCACGTGTATTCCCGCAACTGGGAACTCGACTCCATGTCCTCGAACATGCAGCTCGCCAGAAGATTCCAGTTGGACAAGATGCTATGGCCCGGCATGGCCGTCCAGTTCGAGCTATGCGGCCCCGGCGTCCAATCAAACCGGTTGAAACTGCCGGCCCAACGCCCGTTCGTCTTCGCCGTCTGGAAAGACCACCACAAGATCGACCGCGACCAGTGGCCGACCGGCATGCCGAATCTTGCCGTTCCCGAACTCGACGAAAACGAGTGGGCATTGACGGGGAGCGTGGACGACATGATCGCCAAAGTGGACGGGTTGCGCGGCAACGTCGCCAAAGACCGTCTGGACGAGGGCATCGTCTGGCATCTGCACGAAGACCAGCGGTTGTCCGAGGGATTGGCGGACGAGCTGGGAGCCAACCGGTGCTTCAAAATCATCAGCAACAAGTACCTGACGAAGAACGGACTATAAGCATGGCATACCCGATGTTCCCGCTCGTATCGGCACCCGCCTCCTACATGCCGGTACCCGTCGACCTGGTACAGCGCCTCGCCTCGTTCACCCTGGCCCACCCCGGGGAGCCGGGATGCCTTGTCGCCGATGAGGTCAGGCATCCGAACCTGCCCTGCGGCTCCTACGGGTATGAGAGCGAAGCCGTCGACGATTGGCTCGACGAACTGGCGGACCAACTTGAAAAGAGGTGACAGTCTTGACCAAGACAATCATGGTGGACATCGACAACACGATCGCCGACTACACGAACGGTCTGCGCGACTACATCCGCGAATGCGGACGTGGCGAGGACGAATGCCCGTGTCCGGAGCCGACGGCCTACGATTTCACGCTGACCGGCGGATGGCCGTTCAGCGGGGACGCGAAGGCGTTCACGTGGTGGCATACGCGCGCCGTCGCCGACGGCCTCTACTCGAAGGAGGAGCCGTACGAGGGAGCCGTCGAAGCCTTGAACCAGCTGCACGATGCGGGCTGGAACATCATCATGGCGACCAGCCGCGCGGATGACTGGCGCGGTGAAAGCCAACGCTGGCTGCATCGCAACGGCTTCCAGTTCGACGGCTACTACAACGGCGACAAGACGCTGCTCACGCCGGACGTGCTCATCGACGACAGGCCCGTCACATTGGAGGCGATGGCTGCGAAGGGCGTGACCGTACTGCATCCCGATCATGCGTACTGCGCGGCCGCGCCGGGCCGCGTGTTCCACCGTTGGGCCGCCGTGCCCCTGATCCTGGGAGGCGTGCGATGAAGCCGGAGATCAAGGTCGAACGCCGCGCCGGCATGATCACGGGCGCCTCATGCGGGCATACGAGCCTCACCTGGCTGCCGGGCGACGGCCGGCACGGCGTCCGCACGTGGGTGCTGTCCACCGCCGACGGCGGCACTATCCGCCGGATCCGGTTGAGTCCGAACGAAATCGGCTGTCTGGCGGGCATTCTCCAGACGATCGCGAATGAGGGAGGCCGGGATGACGAACCCGTTGGATGAGAGCGCCGAGGCCGCGACTCGATGGGTCGAGCATACGCCGGACGCCACGCTGCGCGCCTGCGGGCTCGTGAACGCCTACCGGCTGGGCTGGATGGACGGGGCCGGCCGGTGCGCCGACGAGGCCGCGTTGAAACGCGTCCGGCGGGCGTTGGAACGGTACCCGTGGCTGACCAAAGGCCAGCGGGAAGGCATCGCGCTGACCGCGGTCAGCGCCGCATACGGCATGGAATGGGAGGACGACGAATGAACGACGATACCCGGGTCCCGGCGGCGGTGTTCGCCCTGAGACCCGAATGGGCGGACCTCATACTCTCCGGCGCGAAGACGGTCGAGATCCGTCGTAGCCGCATGAACCGGATGATCGGCCGCATGCTCATCTACCGGACCGGCACCGGACTCATCGTCGGAGAGGTACGGGTGAAGGGCATGCACGCCGCCCCGCCGGAGACCATCCGGAGGGAATACGGCGGGGCGGCGTGCCTGACGGAAAAGGAATTCGACGAGTATGTGAAAGGCGCGGACAGGCTGTACGCATACCGTCTGGAAAACCCCATCCGCTACGGGAAGCCGAAGACCCTTTCCGAGGTCGGACTGAAACGCGCGCCCCAATCCTGGTGCTATCTGCCGGAACCCGTGGACGGCCGTGCCACGGCCGTCCACGGATCACGCGCAGGAGGCCGACCGCTGACGACGGCCGCCGACCAGTGGGAGCCCCGCCGTTTCGCGACCGGGGATAACGGCGACCGGGCGCGCGCCATATCCGGGAGGTTCACGGAACTGATCGCCGGGATCAATGAAACCACGATGGAAGGAGTGAACTATGGCGAAACACGATGACGACGCGCGCATGGTGAGCCGGCGCGAACTGAAGAACGCGGTCGCCGAATACCTTTACGGGAGCGGACTGCCCGTCGACGTGGACCATATGGGCGACTTCCTGTTCGATGACAGGATGGTCGAAACCCCGGAATACGAAATCCGGTTGAAAGGGGAATGACATGGCTTCAAAGGGGAACGAATCGAGGCAGATTGGCCGCCGCGAACTGAAGAAGGCGTTGGCCGGATACCTGGACGGCAGAAACGGGCGCATCGACATCAACGCGATGGGCGACTACCTGTTCGACCGTATGAATCCGGTCCCGATCGCCGGATACTGCCGCCGCTGCGGCGACGAATGCTTCAACCTGGTTGACGGACTGTGCCCGCTCTGCACGGACGAACTCGAATACGAACGGTCGGGAGGATACCAATGGTGATCCGATTCACATACGCGCTCCACGTCGAAACCGGCCTCGTCCATGTGTGGCCGTCGAAGGGCGCCAGGAACCATGACATCGGCTTCGAGTCGGACTGCTCGCGGTACGGCTGGCGGCCGCTCCCCTCATGGGAGGCGCGTCCCCTCATGGGAAGCCTGACCGGCGAGACCAGGATGGCGTTCATGGTCGGCGCATGGGCCGGAATGCACCCGGAATGCGTGCACTGCACGGTCCGCCAATTGGAGCAGGCGCAGGCCGAGGTGCCGGCCGGTTCCCGACGTCGCGCCGGGCGACGCATACCGTCGGACGCACGCAAGGGAACGGAGGCCCGATGGCAAGAATCGAAGAAACATTCGATGACCGTGACTGGTGCATGATCGAATGCGACGACCCCGACTGCGAACAACGGTTCGACGACGGCCAATGGTATGCGGACGAGTACGATCTGCTGGCCGACGCGAAGGACGACGGCTGGCAGATCCTGTACAGGGACGAGCATCCCGAATTGGAACGCGACATGCACTACTGCCCGGCGCACCGGCTGCCCGAATGCTCGACCTGCACGAACATCATGATCGATTCGACCGGCTGGAAGGACGGGCAATGCCCCGAATGCATCAAGGAGGAGATCCCGAATGAACGGTCATGATTTCACGCGCGAACAGAACATGGAGGCGAGGATGACGCTGGCGGTCGCCCGCCGCGGGCTCGCCGCCGCCATCCACGACGCGGAGAACGGGATAGGCCATCTGTCCTGCGACGATCCGAAGATTATGGAACAGGTTCGCGCTCATTGGCGACGCCTGTGCGACACGTACATGAACGCGGACGCGATCATCGCGGACCTGGAATCCTGCGCACGTCATCTCACGGATGGCGACAATTGGGAGCCGAACCCGATCGCCGACGGCATGAAACCCATGGAGATGGCCGAAGGGTGCGCCTGCTTCGTCGCGGAGACCCCGGACCGGGTCCTCATCATCCCGTCGGAGCCGACGCCGGGCGAGAACACGGCGAAACGTCTCGCGAACACGCTGAACGCCCTGACGGGGGATGTTCTCCTGGATGCGACCGGCATCCGCCTGCTCGGCACCCAATTCCTGTTCGCCTACCATGGCCGGCTCGACAGGCCCGTCGATTATGGCGTGAACCTGAACGGCATGCGGTTCCCCGACCGGCTCGGCCTGCTCGACCGGGCGGACCGGTATCCGGGATTCCTCCCGTTGGGACCCGTCATCCGCAACGGGGCCGGGTCCCCGGAACGGGCGGGCCGCGAACTGTGGGCGATCACCGCGCGCACGCTCGGCCGGCTGCCGCACGGACGGTTCTTCGTCGATCTGACCCCGTTCGCCGACCGGCCGGACATCCTCAGACGTTTCGCCGTCCGCTACGGGAAATACCTGAAAGACAACCGGACCGCCCTGGACGCGACCATCATCGACCCGACCGGCCTCGTCGCCCGCCACGTCGCCATGATCCGGCCGAAATGGGAGAAGAACCTGTGATGGACGGAATCATCCCGTATCCTCCCATCGCTCTGACGGCCATCGCAGCCGGCTGGGTCGGATCGTCGAAAACCGATTCGCATGTGAAAAGGACGAACGAATGACCAATCCGAAGAAAAACGGAGACCTGATGCTGCGGGTCCGGTATGACAGCGGCGCCATACTCGTCGGTCCGGCCATCATCACCGATGAGGAAAACATGCTGGTGTCGCTCGGGGGAGCGGCTTCAATGCTCGTGCGGCGTGCGGACGGAAGCCTGCCGTTGCATGTGGCTGCGGTGGAAATGCTGTCGGATGGTTCGATGCCCGAAGGCGTCGAATCGGCGGGCATCCGTCCGGAACACCCGAAGGACGGGCCGCCGCTGACCGACGACATGGCGTACATGGCGGTGACCGCCATGCTGCGCGACGCGGTCGGACTGACGTTGAACGAGGCCGCCGACCGGTACGAATCCTGGCTGAACCGGGTGAGGCGGAACGCGATCGAGGATTGGGTGGATTCCCTGTCCGAACGCGAATCCACGCGCCTGCACCGCAAATATCTCGACCGTGATGGTGTGGGCCGTCCGGAGGAAGAGGGGGACGCATGATGCTGATCGAGCATGAGGCGCGCGTCGGCCTGCCGCGCATGTGGGAGCATCCGAAACGCACCCGCACCCGGCGGGGAGGCGTCGTGGCGAGCATGGTCGGCGGGTATACGGCGATCCTGCTCGTCCGCCAGCCGAACGGCGTGGAGAACAGCATCCGGAGACAATGCGCGACCCTGAACGAGGCCGAAACATGGCTGGACGAGCAGATCGGAGAAGACGAATGAGCGACCATGGGAAACCGGATAAGCCCGGACTGTGGCGGGATGCGAACGAGAAAACGGTCGTGGCCTGCATGGAATCCGGCGAGCTCAGGATGCGCGACCCGGATACCGGCATGGTCCTGTCCGGGGAGTGGGTGGAACGGGCCGCGCCGTTCCGTCAAGCCGAATGGAAGGGGACGAAACTGATCGGGGCCGGGTTCTCCGCCATGCCCGACACGGCAGGATGCTGGTGCGACGCGAATGGCACGCTCTGGCTCATCACGGGCGGCGACGGGATCGACGGGCACATCTTCCGGCTGAAGGAACCAGGCCGCGAATGGGAATGCGCGCCGTGTTCCGGCATCACCGTGGGGATGCTCCACGAATGGGGCCCGTGGGCACGCTGCGACTTCGGGCCGATGGATGATGAAGGCACTCGCTTTGACTGGTGCAAGCCGCGGATCGCCGATCGCGAATGGACGGCCGAAGAGGTCCCATGGAAGCCGGCCTCCGATGATTCCACCCCGATCCATGAGGGGAGCCGCACCGTGCATCTCCCGGATGTCCGATCGTTCGGCCGTCTGGAACGGGACAAGTGGCTGGCCGTGAAGAACCTTGAGGAGAGCGCCGAACTGGTCGAGGCGTGCAAACAATACCTGAAGGCCTGCGACCCGGACGATCCGAGCGGCATCGGCCGGGATTTCGACGACCATGCGGACTGCCTCGCCTGCTACGGGGTGAACGTGGGCGGCGAGCTCGGAAACGACCGGGACAGGGCGAAGGCCGGATGGATAGGCCACGTGCGAGACGAACGCCGTCAGGCCATGCTCGACGAACTGGCCGACGTGCTGCAGACGGTCGGCAACCTGATCGCCGCGTTCGACATCACCGACGAAGAAGTGGCACGGGCGATGGATGACTGTCTGGAACGAAACAGGCGGAAAGGACGGCTCTGATGGAAACCACGAGAATATGGGATTCCCATAACAACAGGCATGCGACGGTCGAACACGAGACGTTGAAACCATGCCCGTTCTGCGGCGGCACGCCACGAATCGACGATGATGTGGACGATACGACGGAACGGTACACGGTGCGCTGCGACTGCGGCGGGAACATGCCGGGCCGGCACGTTCCGATCGACCCATCGTTCCAGACCCGCGTCACCTGCCTGCATTCGGCGGTCGAGAAATGGAACAGGAGAGGCTGATGGACTACACGGACAGCGGCTTCAGGGCCGGTTTCCGACGTGGATTGCGTGTCGCATGGGATGCGATGCGCTTCCGCCCGCTCCGGCATGAGCCGTGGCCGGCTCCGCCCATGCCGTCCCTGCGCGACCATCTGGAAGCGTACGGCGGCACCCGTATGAGCCCGGCCGATTTCGACCGGTGCGAGACGGACTGGTATCGGATGCTTGACGAACGGAACCGCATGTTCGACCGGTATCTGACGGGCATGCGCTGCGCACGGTACGTGCTGTTCGGTGTATGGATTCTCGCGTTTGCGATTGTCGGACTGATCCTGGTCGAAGTGTCGTCGTGAACCGGTCAGAAGTTCTTCCCTCCACGACCGAACAAGGCATCGTGCGAGCCGGTGCGGGTGAGCACGAGGCACAGTTCGCCATGATCGATCCGGTAGATAAGAAGCCAGTCGCCCTCGATGTGGAGTTCGCGGAATCCCGCCCATTCGCCTTTCAGCGAGTGATCCCGGTACGTGTGGATCAGCGTATCCGCGTCCTCGGCCATCAGGGTTTGTATCGCCTTACGCAGTTTGGCGGAATCGTAGTGCTTCCGTCTCAGACGTTTCCAGTCTCGTTCGAAGGTAGGCGTCCGGGATATGTCGTTAAGCATCGAGGTCCGCCATCAGATCGTCCACGCTGCCGAACCTTTTGCCGATGCCGTTCAGCGCCTCGTGTCTCGCCTGCCTGTTTTCGGCAGCTATGACCGCTTGCCGGTAGATGCGGTAGTCGTGCGCGTTGATGATGAAATAGGTGGGTTCTCCGTTGCGGAGCACGGTGACCGGCGTATCGTCCTCGACCTTGGCGAATTCGCCGCTTGCCCCCGCATGCCCGAATTTGCTGATCGGAACGATCGTGTCCAATGGGACGGTGATCGTTTCTGCTGCCATCGCAAACCTCCAAAAGGAATATATACATATATGTATACAAATGTACACCCATTTTGTAATATCCACCATCCTTCCGAGAAGAGCCGGAACATTCCGATGGCGGCATCGAAATGTGGAACGCATACGGGAACCGTATGCGGAAAGGAACAACTGATGGACAAAATCGATACTGAAATCCGGTTCGCCGACATGGCGGAGGAACGGTTGCGCCGCGAGGATCCGCACTATCAGGTCTGGTCGTTCACCGATGACGATGATAGGACGGCATTGTATCTGGGCCGCGTGGACATGAACGGGGAGCCGGTGGAACGGTACGACCGGACACGTACGATTCTCGCATTCGATGGAGACAGGGTGTTTGCGAAATGGCATGGCGGACGCCTGTTCGAGGGCGGCCGCCTTGCCGAAGCGTGGATCGACGTGTTGAGGAGAAATCGGGAAACGAATACCTTGAAAGCCCTGTTGGATGACGGATTGGACACGTTGCAGGAACTGTTGGAGGCGATACCGCAGGACAGTCGGCAACTTTCATGCGAGGAGCTGGTGCCACGGCTGCGCAAGGCGTTGGGTCAGGCGAAGACCTGCGGGAAACTGGAGCAACAAATCAGGGATCTGGAGGAATCATGACCGGCTTTCTCGACCGGCTGCCGCACGCGGATAAGCCGCAACCGTTGGACGTGGACACGGCGGCCGCCATGCTCAGCACCACGCCCGGACTATTGCGCGAGTTCGAACGCTCCTACCATGCGAACGTGCTCGACCGGAAGAATGCGCCCACGGGACCATTGGGTCCGGACGCGAAGACCGTTGTCGAATCCCGTTCCGGACACGGGCTGTCGGACGAGGCGTTGGCGTTGGATGCGCGCATCGTGCGCGAACTGCTGTCGGATACAGGCGTCATCCGGTTCGACGGGGAACGTCTGACCACGATTCCGGCATTGGCTCCCGTCCCGGAAAAGTATGTGACGGAATCGGACGTGAATGCCCTGCAGACGGGGGAGCGCCCCCAGTTGGCGGGCGAGCTCATCCACCGTCAGATTGATGCGGTGAACTATCCGCTCCTGTTGGATATGTGGCGGCGCGCCACGGATCCGGAACGTTCCGCGTGGCAACGGCATGAGGCGTACGGCATGTTCCGCACCGGCCTCGACCTGCTCGACCTGGATCCGGTCATGTACCGAATGCTCGACATGAACCCGGCGAGCATAGGCCATTGGCTGCCCGCATTGGTCAAGGCGAACGAAGGCAAGACGTTCTTCCGCATCCCGAAGACCACGATAGCCAAAGCGCCGTTGACCCTGTTGCAATTGTCGCGCGTCGAATACGAGTCGCTGACCGCCGCCACATTGGATGTGGTGGATCGGTGGGCGCAGGCCGCGTTCCGCCTGAAACCGGACGAATCTTATTTCCTCAAGACCGGCACGTTCAGCAACAAGTATGATTTCCGCAACGCGCACGTCACCGAACCGCACGAGGTCATGCAGATCGGCGAATACCTGTTGTACCTCCAATCCCAAGCGGTCGAAATGGCCGGACCGTTGAGCCAACCTGTCACGTACGGGGTTTCCACGACGAACGAGATGGTGGTCCGCGAATACATCCCCGATACGCATGACCTGCCGACCATCTACATGGGCCTGCCGCTGCGATGCGAATACCGTTGCTTCATCGACTGCGACACGGATGAGCTGCTGGGCATCCACCCGTACTGGGATCCCAAGGTGATGAACCATCGTTTCCGCGACTGGCCGGATTCCGACAACCCGCGCATGCGGCACGACGCGGTCACCTACAAGCTGCGAGAATCGTCGCTCATGCGCGAATACGAGGCCACGAAGAGCCTGGTCGCCGCGCATGTCAAGGAACTGCTTCCCGGTCTGGATCTGGCGGGCCAATGGTCGCTGGATGTCATGCGCGACGGCGACGAATACTGGCTCATCGACATGGCGCCCGCCGAACGCTCCGCCTATTACGGGCAGACGGTGCCGGAAGGGAAGCGCCGGCCGATGGTGGAGAACTGGATACCCGAACTGGAAGGAAAACGTTGACCGGCTGGCTCATCGACATCAACCCCCGGGAATGCCCGCCCGACGTGATGGACGCGCCGGAAGCGTACCGCGCCGCATGGGAACGGCATGTCGGCGAGGCCGTGCCGGGCGACGGCGATCCGGAGGATTGGCGCGAACAGGCGGCGCGCCTGGAAGCCGCCGTCCGTGTTCTCTCCGACCCCCATGTGCGGGTGGCGGGCCGGCCGTACGAGGGGCCGGATCCGATGACGCTCGCCCACTACGGCACGGTCATGCTCCGACCGTATATGGATCAGCTTTCCCTGCCGCCGTCGAATGCGGACAGGTATGACCTCATGCCCTCGTTGCGCCCATATCTGGGGCGCGACGCGCGATCGGTCGCCTGTGACGGGGACATGATCGACACGGCGGTGCATGGTATGCTCGACCGGCATCCCGGTTCGGGCGTGGTCGCCAAGTTCATGCTGCGTTCCAAACGCCTGCCGCTCGCGTTCATCGACCCGGACGGCACGTTCATGCAGGCGGATGAATACGGCGGGAGGCCGGAGCGCATCCCGTTCGCCGCATGGCGGTGGACCGGCTATGACCTCGCCCTGTTCGAGGGCGAGCCGGACGCGGTGCTCGTCCAGCAAAAGACGCGCATGCGATACGAGTACCGGATCCACGTAATCGGCGGCCGGCCGGCGTGCGGCGCCGGCTGCATCGAACGGTTCACGCCCGCCGACAACCAGGGCGACCGGTACGATCCGCGGATGGAGGAGACGCGCAACAGCGGGCGCATCGAATCGCATCCCGACATCGCACGGTTGTATGAGGCGTTCGCGCACGAGGCGGCGCATGCGATACGCGGCGAAGTCGAAGGCCCGTACGTCATCGACCTGTATCTGGGCGACGACGACCGCCCCCACGTGATTGAACTGAACGGACAGTCGAACAGCGGCCTGTACGCGCTCGACATGGACGCATTGCTGACGGCCATCGGGCATGAGCCGGCGCAGTTCATGCCCGACCCGTCGCGGGGCGGCATGCCCGGTTGCCTGGGCATCAGGGAGGAGAAGATGATCTGATGATATCCGAGGTGCAACGCATCCAGAACCGCAGCGGGCTCAGCTCCACTCAAATGGCCCGGATGTTGGGCGTCAGCGTCAGGATGCTCGTCTCGTGGAAGACGGGCGACAGTGCCTCGAAGACCGCGGAACACCGGCTCCGACTGCTCGGACGGGCCGTCGACTCGTACGGCGACCAGCCGCCGGAACGCATACGGTATCTGCTGTTCGCGCCGAAAAACGGCGTCAGTGACTACGATTGGATTCTTGGCGTTGGCGGATCGCGGCCAAGATCCGACTCCGTCCACACCGGACGGATCGGGGGCCCGTCTTCCACCCGATTGGCACGCGCGGCCGGTTGGGTGGAAGACGGGCCCGGCGGGAGAGGGGACGGGCGTGACCAGACCACTGGTGTTCATCGACTTCGACGGGGTCATCAACCAGTTCCCCGATGACAAGGTCATGCGTCGGCAGGGGAGAACCGATTGGATGGAATCCGACGATCCGCGCCGCGTCGCGTACGCGCCGGACAACTGGTTCGGGCCGGACCGCAGGGAGCGCCTACTGGTCCGCGACCTGGGCCGACGGTTCACGATCCGGTGGAACGCGGAGCTCGTCGCCCGACTGGATGCCCTGGACGCGGACAAATGGTGGCTGACCACCTGGCAGCCGGAAACCGCGCAATTGAACCGGGCGTTGGGCGTCGACTGGCCGACCATCCGCTGGTACGATCCCGTCACCCGCGACGGGATCCTGACCGGCAAACGCCGCACCATCCTCGACGCGCTGAAACAGGACCGGCCGATCGTGTGGCTGGACGACGAGGAGACCACCTACAATGCGGGGCTCGCCATCCAGACCACACCGCACGAGGCTCCCGTGCTTGGCGTCGGCCCGGATTCCGCGATCGGCATCGGCCGCCCCCAGATGGACCTCATCGAGGATTTCATCCACGACCCGCCCGCCGGCCCCGTCGTACGGTTCGAGACGGCCGGCGACGGGCACAAGGGCCATTGGGGGTTCTGACGCATGATCGACCTGTATTCGTTCCAACGGTGGCCTGACATCGTGAAGTCGTTCGGGCGTTCCGGCTCGTACACGCCCTCATGGTCGGCGGCCCGCAAACAGTCGATCGCCGGCGACGCGGACTGGTGGAACGCGATTTCACCCGCCTACCGGTGGATGATGGGCGAAATGGAACACAAGGGCATGCCGTGTCCGAACCCGGACGCGGCCCCGTTGTGGGCGTGGGCCCGCTGGGTCGATTCGAAGGGCCGGGCGCATACGCGCCCCGACCGCCGGTATCCCGGCTTCCGCAACCAGTACGACGGGTTGGAGCTCCTGCACCTGCGGGTCGATGAAAGCCGCGTGCTCTGCACGGATTTCGACCAGTACCATTGCGTCATCAGCCGGTGGCCGTGCGCCCCGTTGGACGCCAACACATGGCCGCCCGCCGAGTACGACCGGTGGCTGGACGGGCATTGGGACGATCCGGCCGAAAAGAAACGGCTCCAGTACAGGGAGAACGTGATCGTGGATCCTGCGCATCTGCCGGACCGGTGGATCCAGGCATGCGTGTGGACGATCGCGCCGCATGATGTGGTCGATATCCGACCGGCATGCGGGAAACCGGATACGATGGTGTCCCATGGATGATCTGAAGAGCAGGGCGGCCAAGTTCGCCGAAACATGGGCGGGACGCGGCGACGAGAAATCCGACACCCAGCAGTACTGGCGGGACCTGTTGGACAGGGTGCTGCTCATCCCGGACACGAGCGACAGGCAGGTGCTCTGGTTCGAACGGCGCACCGCGTTGGACGGTTTCATCGACGCTTTGATGATCCAGGCCCGGGTGCTCGTCGAGCAGAAGAGCCTCGGCGTGGACCTGGACAGGCCGGAGCCACGCCAGGGGAGCATGGTCACGCCGGTCCAACAGGCGAAACGGTATGCGGACAGCCTGCCGCCGTCGGAACGCCCGACCGTGCTCATCACCTGCGATTTCGGAACGTTCCGCCTCTACGATCTGGAGGCCGACCCGTTGGCCCGCACGCCGCAATCGGAGTTCACGCTTGCCGACCTGCCGAACCATATCAGCGAGATCGGCCGCCTGTTCACGCACGAGAACTCCCGCGTCGTACAACAGGAGCGGCTGTCGGTCAAGGCCGGCCGACGGGTCGCCAGACTGCATGACTCTTTGGCGAAATGCTTCGAACATCCGGACGATCCGGCGGAGCATGACGCGCTGGCGATGCTGACCGTACGCCTCGTGTTCTGCCTGTACGCGGAGGACGCGAACCTGTTCAAACCGGACGCGCTCCGCGACTACGTGGCGGCATCCACGCCCGACCGGCTGGGCGAGGACCTCCATAACCTGTTCGAGGTGCTGGACACCCCGATCGAGAGGCGGCGCCGTTACCTGCCGGAACCGTTGAAGGCGTTCCCCTACGTGGACGGCGGCCTGTTCGCCGACCGGATCGACGTGCCCCCGTTGACCGGGGAGCTGCGTGACGCCCTGCTGGACATCAGCGAGGGCTTCGACTGGAGCGGCATCAGCCCCGTCATCTTCGGCTCCCTCATGGAGGAGACGCTCAGCCATGACGAACGGCGCAAGGGCGGCATGCACTACACGTCCGTCAGGAACATCCACCGTCTCATCGACCCGTTGTTCCTCGACGGGCTGAAATCGGAGCTCGAACAGGCCGAAGCGAAACCGGTCGCCGGCGGGGCCCGCACCAACGCGCTCAACAGGCTGCACGACAGGATCGCCGGCCTCCGGTTCCTCGACCCCGCCTGCGGTTCCGGCAACTTCCTGACCGAAACCTACCTGGAACTGCGCCGCATCGAGAACCGGATCCTCGCCGATCTGGACAGGGACGGTCAGCTCGCCCTCGACCTCGGCGACGACCTGAATCCGGTCAGGGTCAGCATCGGCCACTTCCACGGCATCGAGATCAACGGGTTCGCGTGCGCAGTGGCGAGAACCGCCTTGTGGATCGCGGAACAGCAGGCGTTGGACGACACCGAATCCACCATCACGGGACTGCCCCGGCTCCCGTTCACGGACACGGCGCACATCATGCAGGGCAACGCGCTGCGCCTAGACTGGAACACCCTGCTGCCCGGCGGCCAATGCGATTACGTGATGGGCAACCCGCCGTTCATCGGCCACGTCACCAAGACCGCCGGTCAGACCGATGATCTGAAGACCGTGTGGGGCCGCCAGTATGACGGGTATCTCGACTACGCGACCGGATGGTACCGGAAGGCCGCCTCCTACCTGTCTAAACCGGATGCGGCGTTCGCATTCGTCACCACCAATTCGATCACCCAGGGGCAGCCCGTGGGACCCCTGTTCAAACCGTTGCATGCGGACGGCTGGCATATCCGTTTCGCGCACCGCACGTTCGCATGGGACGCCCAGTCCACGGACAACGCGCACGTCCATGTCATCATCATCGGCCTGGGCAGGAAAGCGAAGCCCGCGCCCGTACTGTTCGAATACGCGGACATCAATGGGGAGCCGACCGCCCGCACCGTGGACAACATCAACGGGTATCTCATAGACGCCCCCGACCTGTACGTAGGCAAACGAAGCCAGAAGACGGGACCGGTCTCGCCTCTTCTCGATGTCACCGATTCCGGTTCCATGCCCCTGGATGGAGGCAACCTGCTGCTCGCCGACCAGGAGGAATATGCCAAGGCCATGGCCGATCCCATCGCCGCACGCTTCGTCCGGCCGTTTCGCATGGGACGCGAGCTCATCAACGGCACGGACCGCTGGTGCCTATGGCTCAGGGACGCGGAGCCGGGGGAACTGAGGAAATCCTCGTTCCTGAAGAAGCGTGTCGACGCATGCGCCGAATACCGTCGCAATGCTCCAATGAAGGGCGATGCCTACAGGCATCGTGCGACACCTTGGCTGTTCCGTGACGACCATCAGCCGTCCATGAACTATCTTGCAATCCCGAAGGTGTTCAGCGAGGATCGGGAATACATGACCTGCGACTGGTACACGCCGGACATCATCGCCGGCGACATGGTGTACACCAGTCCCGACCGGGATGGCCTCGCATTCGCCGTCATCGAATCACGCATGTTCATGACATGGCAGCAGACGATTGGAGGGCGACTGGAATCACGCTGCCGTTTCAGCAACACGGTGATTTGGAACAACCTGCCCCTGCCCGCCCTCGACGACGACACCCGCATGGCCCTGATCGAGGCCGGCAGGAACGTGCTGGCGGCGCGAGCCAACCATCCCGGCCAGTCCCTGGCAGACCTGTACGATCCCGACTACATGCCGACCGACCTACGCGCCGCCCACCGGGAATTGGACAAGGTTGCGGACGTGGCGTTCGGCGCGGATAGACGGCTGGGGGACGATGACGACGCGCGCCTCAAGATCCTGTTCGATTCGTACGCGCGCATGACGGCGGAGCGGGGCTGATTCCGTTGCGCCCATAGTCGGACCGCATGGACGAACTGCATGAATGCTTCGAGGAGCGGCCCCGGCTCGAGGCCTGCCGTCCGGATCCGGACGATCCCGTCCACGACCCCGTCTGGTCCGACATCGCAAGGGATGATCGGGGCGTGTACGCGACCGTAATCGCCCCACGTCCCGTCACCCTGCTGGACGGACAGGGGTATGACGGGGCCGGCCTGGACGGGTTCCGCCCGCCCGTCACCCTGCGGCCCGGCGAACGGTTCCGCATCCCCGTCACCATCGGCGCACGCGGGCGCGGGCGGCACCCGTACATACGGTTCCGCTACCGGTATGCGGACGGTCGGCGCCCCGCCAGCGTCATCTGGCGCGTCCCCGATCAGGGACGCATACCCGGGGCATGGAACGATTCGACGATTTCATAGCCACCCTGGACGGAACCCAGCTGCTCGCCCTGTTCGAGCACGGGGACGGCGTCATGGCGGATCTGGCCGCGCATGCGAGACTCCGTCCAGGCCAGATTTCCCTGCTCATCGGCTTCATGGAGGAGACGAGCCCGTCATGGTCGGCGGATGTCGCCTACCAGCTGATCGCCAGCCAGGATTGCACGCCCGCCCAGTTGGAACGGCTGATCGGCTGGTGCGATGACCCCGGTACCTGGGAGATCGCGTGCGGGAAGCATCCGGGCGGCGAGCGCGCGCTCGTCCGGGCCGCCGACCCGTATACGGCGCTCCGATACGCGCACCGCATCGGCCCGGATGTGATGGCCGGATTCGCGCGCGACATCGACCCGACGGCGCGCGGCGCGCGCTACGAGGCGGGACGGCTGCGCCGCCGGCACGACTTCACCGGCGAAGCCGATTCGATCCTCACGGCGAAGGGCCTGTGAAACGGGGACGCATGCGTGGGGGCGATTGAAAAAACACGACGGGAAGGAACCGGCCATGACGCTCGACGAAATCACCCATATCATCACGTCGGAACTCGAATCATCGGATCACGTGGAATGGTCCCACTCCCCGCAGACCGGACGGTTCGTCATCGAAGGCCGGTATGGTTCGATGGAGCTCATGCCCGTCATGCTCGCCGGTTTCCCGTACGTCGCGTTCGGATCCTCGCACGAGGATCATCCGGGCATCAACGGCATGGTGCCCTTCGCCTACGTGGACGGGAAGACTGCCCGCCTGCACATCCGCGGCATCATCGCGAACGCGCAAATATGAGAGAGGGGAACGGACGATGAATCCGGTTGACGAACGCTTCGAGCATCGGCTGCTCGACCGGTTCCATTACGACGACCGGCAGGACGACGGCTATGGCCCGGATTCGCCGCGAGTAGGCGACAAGGGCTGGATCGTCTGGCAATCCGCGTTCGACGAGGTGGATCGACCGTTCGAGATTGTGCGAGACGATCCCACGATCACCGGCACCGGCCTGCCCCTGCTGCTTGTCGGCATGGAGGACAACTACGGCGACGACTGGCATATCCACGAAAACGATGACAGCCAATACATGAGCCTGTTGGAGGCCGGACTGGACGGCGCGAGCCTGACGCTCACGGAACGCGCGCACGGCATCGCACGATGGCGGTCGGAGCGGGGCGAATCGAAGACGATCGAACTGACGGCGCCGGACGGGAAGCCGGCGGGCACCGTGTATGCCTATCAGACCGAGTCCGGCGAATGGCGGATATACGACAAATATGGCGGGCGGCCGCTTGGCGGCGAATCGGGCGAAACCATCACGGACGCGCTGCGTCACATCGGATACCAGTTGAAGGAATCATGAGTGTCGAAACAAGCATCACATACACCACTTCGGATGGCAGGCAGTTCGATGACAGGCAGGAAGCGGAAACGCATGAGCAATGGCTAACGGACGAACAGGAGAGGCGCGAGGCCGACAGGCAGCGCGGCTGGATCGGCCGACGCCGCTATCACGGATTCGAGCAGCCCCTGAGCGAGGCGGAACGGAAACGCGACGCCGCCGACAAGGAAATCACCCGTCTCAAGCCCCTTGTCGCCGGCGAGAAGAACATCGGGAAGCTGATTGACGTCTGCGATGACATCTTCTATTTCGGAAGGGAATATTTGGATTCCGCGAAAGAGGTGAAGGCGATATCCCAGGGCTTGGAGGAGTTCGACAAGCTGACGCCCGAACTCGAAGAGGAAAACAAGGATGCGGACGGCCGCTGCCAATATTGGGACGTGTACGCCACAAATCCGTGCGGCGATCCGACCGTGGAAGGAACCCGTTTCTGCCGGGCCCATATCGACCAGTGGTGCATCGACTGCGGTCGTCACGCCACACATGACTGCGACGGGTTCAACGGCGGATACGTGTGCGGCATGCCATTATGCGAAAACTGCCAGCACGAACATCTATGAGTGACGAGCACCAGCCCCTCTGGCAGGTGGATGACTGCGAGGGCCATGTCGAATTCGACTGCACCGGATGGCCGACCATACAGCTCCGTTCCGGACGGACGAGGATGCGCCCGAGCATGTCATCGACCTGGGCGTCGGACAGGCGGCGGATCTGAACCGCGCCCTGGAGCGGGGAATCGGACGAGCCGTCAGGAACGGCGCCGACTATCCGGACGGCTCGTCGGGGACGCATGCATGGGATAGGAACGAAAGGAGTCACTCCCCATGGCGAACATCACGAAACCGACGGTCGAACGGCATTCCTGCGACATCAAGGGCTGCGGCAGCCTCGCCGAAAACCCCTTGTACTGGAATGTGAGCTTCCCGATCATCGCAAACGACAATTACGACGACGGCTCCTATTTCGGCGGCACGCGCACCCGGATCATCAACCGGAGCATCGATTTGTGCGACTATCACGCCAGCATCCTGCTCGCCCTGCACGGGGAGCATACCAGCAACTACGCGAACCGGTGGCTTGACGACGAGCCCGTGCTTGAATCCCGCGGCACCAAGCACGAACGCCGCGAACAGACGGAAGGACAGTGAACCATGGAACCGCGATTTTCAATCGAGCCGGAGGGCGGCCTGGAATCGTTTCGATCCCTCATGCGAGGCCTGGCATCGAAGATTACCGGACGGACGAGATGCGACATCTGCTCACGCCTGATCGCAAACGACCGTACGACGCCGATCATCATCCCCGTGCAGGTGGTCAACGACCCGCAGGACGGAGAGGGGTTGGTCAGCATGCCGGTCAACTGCTGCTTCGACTGCCTGTCCAAGGTGGTTCGCATGCGGCTCGACTGGAACGACGCAGACGAGCTGGCCTACCGCGACTGGTTCGTCGACGCCGCCAACATCAAACCCATCGAAGGAAAGGACTGACCGGCATGCCCTACGTCATTGAACACGCGAACCAAGGCCCGTGGAAGCCGGCCAGCGAAGACCCTGATGATTCAGGGTCGGTGTCCGAAGCGGACTGGATGGAATTCGATTCCGAGGCCAACGACTACGGGGTGCCGGACCGGGCCGGCCTGCAATCAGTCATCGACGCGATAGGCGGGCATTATCTGCATCTCGCCCGCGAATGGGGTTGGAACGACACCGAGGTGCGCGACGCCATGTATGTGGAGACGAAACAGAGAGGATGGTGCAGGGAATGAGCGTCGTCACGCCCGAGATTCGTTTCTTCGCAGACTGTCACTGGTTGATGTCCGACAACATCATTCTGCTCAAAATCACGCCGATGTTACCGTACGAATGGTCGAACCTGAGAAGACTGTTCGACTGCAAATCCACATTCGAAACACGAAGCGGACCGTTCGACTACTGGCGCATTCGCCTTGAATTCGACGGGAACCTGATCCACTGGACGGTTTCCGACGGCTGGTGGCATCCGAAAACAACGACCTTCGACACCGACTATGAGACGACCATGACGGTCCTGTTCGACGTCGGATACGACCAGTGGCGCAAGGACCGCGGCATCATGGACGAGGCCGACAAGACCGTGAAACGGTTGAACGATTCAGGTATCCCCGCCACGCGCTCTTCGGATCCGGACTATCTGGTGTTCGAGGTCGGCGAAAGCGTGTTCCGTGCGCTATTGCCCGCCGATCCGACGCATGCGGCAAGTCGGCTGATCGAAGCGGTCAGAAATCGCGAGAAGATTCTCGATGGCTACCGGAAGACCGTCGCCGGTCTTGGCAGGGTCGAGGCATTGGAGGCGGATGACGTGTACTGGGATGACCTGTTCTCGAACGGCGACCCGGTCGAAACCGGCGCCGTCATATTCCAAAGCCAAGGTGCGGAAGACCATCCCATCAGTCTGGACCTGCTGATCATGTCGGACGGCACCTGGCAGCCGGACGGCTTCGACTCCGACAGGGAGGGCACGGCGGCCGACGTGCGCGGATACCTGAGCCAATGGACGGGGGACAATCGATGAAGAGCATCACGAAAGCCCAGTACGCCATGCTGTTTTTCGCCGTCGACAGGCTCAAGGAAGACTCGTGGCATACCGGCCCCTATGGTTTCGACGCGTTGAAGGAACGCGGCCTGGTCGATTTCGGGCAGCATGACCGGATCATCACCGACGAGGGCATTGCGTTCGTGAAACGTATGCTTGCCGACCCGGAGAGCATGCCGATGACCGCGAAACGGGCGATAGCCGAATATGATGTGCTGCGCGACGAATATGCGCACCTGTTCGAGCATGATCCGGACATGAGGGTCAGGGTGGCGATGTTCGGCGTCCATGGTCTCGAACCGGTCGAACCGCCGACCGGCATCGACGGGTTCCGAACGGACACCATCTACGATTTCAAGGATCTGGACGTACTATCGGCGACCTTCGCGATCACGCACCTGTACTCCGGGTTCAACCCGAATCATCATGTGATCGTCCGGGCGCATGAATCGTATACGGATCCCCCAGCCCCGGTCATCGACAGCATCAACAACCGCCAGCTACGCCAGTCGGGCGGCACACGATATCTGAAAGTATCCAGAACCGTATTGGACAAGGAGAAGCAATGAGCGTCGAACGCATCATCGTAGAAACCAATGACGAGACCGGCAACAATCCGGTTGAATACGATTGGGAGTTCGGCCCGGACGGCGTGTTCCGCATGACCGGTGACGGGGATATGCCCGCCGCCTTCGAGGAGTCCGCCGCCATCGTGGAGGCGTTCAACCATGTCAACATGAGCATCGTGAACGGGGAGCGGACACCGCTGAAGGACGGCGATCACGCACTGCTCGCCCTTCTTGCCGCCGTCCTCGCCACACTCATCCCGTTCGTGGAGGGCAAGGACGGCGACCGGGTGGAATTCATGATGGGGAAGACATCAGACGGTTTCACCATCGATATCACGTCGGATGAGTTCCTGTCCTGCTGCCGGTCCATGTGGATCGGCGCCGACGTGCATCGCGGCATGGGCCGATACCTGAATTTCCGTTGGGACAGGGATCGTGGGAAATGGGTGGAGGCGGGTACCGGGCTCGCGTTCCTCGGGGCGGACGCGCAGGTCGCGTTCATGCTGGATACCGGCATGGACAACGGCGACGGCATCCGCTTCGACCCCATGGAAGGCAAGGAAGATACCATCCAGCTGTTCCGGCTCCTGTTGGAGACGGCGAAAAGCGCGGGCATCCCGGTCAGCTGGGAGGCGTGATGGCCGGAAGAAAATACATCATCGGCGTGTATATCACGGACGGCGAGAACGCCGACACGATGGCGACGCTCGACATCGGCGGCCAGCCATGGCGTGCGGCCATCAACAGCCGCGACTACCGGCCGGAAGCACGACATGAGCTGGCGCTCGCCTTGCGGCTTCTGGCCGACAGGCTCGATGACTTCAAGGATGAGGGGGATTGATGGCCGATTACTCGTCGTGGCTGGAAACGGTGTCCGAGGCGGTGCGGCCGGGTGAAAGGACGGCCATCATCCTCGCCGTGCTGTCCGTGTTCTGCTTCGCCGGCATGGTCATCGCATTCGTGGGCGGCATCGCCTTCATGGGGCCGTCCGAGGAATTCGTGAAAGCCAACGTCCGGATCACGGCCGTGATGGCCTTGGGGTTCGTCGCGTCCGTCATCGCGTTGCTGTTCGCGACGGCATCCGGACCCAATGGCGTGGAACCGTTCGCAACGCATGCCGAGAACATGTACGGCATCGAACATCTGCGCTGCGATGGAGCGGATTGCCCGGCATACGACCTGCCCGCGGACAACACCCCCGCACGCTGGCTGAAGGACGGCCGGCTCGAACAGGGGCGCTTCATCATTGACGGGCACAGGGTCGGGTTGGCCGGCCCCGACGGGGAACTATTGAAGGAGGCGGAACGGTGAGCGGGTTCTGGATCGGATACATCCTCGGCCTCGTCACGCTGCCGGCCGTCGCGGCGCTCGTGTTCCTCGGGCTCGTGGCGTCCGCACTGTTTCCGGCGTCGTACGGATGGGAGTGCTATTGCTGCGGCGAGGCCGTCATCGCGGAACGGGACAGCCATCCGGTGCCGGGTCTCATCGCATGGGCGAGATTCCGGGCGCACCGGCTGACCAAACGGCATCGTATCAACCACAAGGCTTGGGTGGAGGCCGGCAGACCGTACATCGACTGGAAGCCGGTGGCGTGATGGATGCTTGGTATTCGGATGGGGAACTGACCCTTATCCACGATGACGCATTCCACGCCCTGCAATGCATGTCGGCTTCGAGCGTGGACTGTACGGTTACAAGCCCGCCCTACTGGGGGTTGAGGGATTACGGGAATTCGCGCCAGATCGGGCTCGAACCGTCCGCAGACGAGTATTTAGAGAGGCTGGAGAGCGTGTTCGCGGAGCTGTTGCGTGTGACCCGTGACAGCGGCACCCTATGGCTGAACATCGCCGACCGGCACAAGAACGGGAGACTATTGAATCTGCCGTACCGTTTGGCGGAACGATTGGAATCACATGGCTGGATTCCGGTGAACGATGTGATCTGGCGGAAGACGAATCCGATGCCGCAAAGCGTGCGCCGACGCCTGTCCACGACCTACGAGCATATCCTCGTGTTCGCCAAGAGCCGGCGGTATCTGTTCGACCTGAATGCGATCCGCGTTCCGGCCGTCACCCCGCCGGATGCTGCGGCAATGTCGTTCGACCGGAAGACCCACGAACAACTGCTGCCCGGCCAGCATGCCGTCCAGCATCGCCGGCGTACAGACAATTCCGCCGACGGGTTGAAGAACCCGGGCGACGTATGGGACATGGCGGTCGCCAACTCCACGAACATCCACTTCGCCACGTTCCCATTGGAATTGGCGCGCCGCTGCGTGACGGCCGGGGCACCCGAAGACGGGCACGTATTGGACCCGTTCAACGGCTCCGGCACCACCGGGCTGGCCGCATTCGAGCATGGTTGCCGGTACACGGGCATCGATTTGAACGAGGATTATCTGGAGTTGTCGAAACGGCGTCTCGCCCAACGTAGCCTGTTCGGAATCGAGGCAACGGCATGAACCCTGCCCCGAACGACTGGGAGCACATGGGCCGCCCCGACATCACGGCGGCTTTAGGCCGCATGCTTGTCAAGGACGTGTTTCATTACCCGGATCCGCGCATCTACTGGGCGAATGAGGTGACGTACGACTACACGCTCGCGTACCCGATCCGCGTGGACTTCATGCGGTTCAAGCCACGCAACACGCTTCCGTCCGGTTTGGAGCAAAGCGAGTTCCTGGCGTATGAGGTGAAAAGCTGCAAGCAGGATTTCGAGTCCGGACATGGGCTGAGCTTCATCGCCGATCTGAATTACGTGGTCGTGCCGCCGTCCCTTGTGGATTACGCGAGGTCGAGCCCGGCCGGCGCATGCGGTGTCGGCATCTACACTCCCGTTGCCGGATACGGGCGTGGTGAAAACCTGAAATGCGTGAAGCCGTCGCGCCGGTTCCCGCGCGAACGTCCCGCATTGGAACTGCTGCTCGGCTTGACCCGGAGTCTGGGCCGCGAGCACATCAAGGGATTGAAGGATTCGATGGACGTGGAGCCCGCCATGGAGCAGCAGGAGCTGGGAATATGAGCAAAACCAAGAAACCAACGCCGTACGACCCGAAACTCGTCGCCGCCCAATGCGACCCGTCGGCCCTGCGACTCGGCTGTGCGGCCGGATGCTGGAAGGGCGAGAACTTCGACATGTGCGGCAAACCACCTGTGGTGATTCGCCGCTGGACTCGCGACGACGGGTACGACGATTGCGAGCTCCTGCCCGAGGAGGGCGTGTACGGACCCGCGTGCAAGCTACATGCCAACCATGATGTCGTCCCGTTGTCGGAGGTGTTGAAGGCCGTGGCCGATGCCGGCTGCTGGAAGCGTGACCCATCGCTGATACCACCGCTGCCGGGCATATTGCCATATGATCCGATGCGGATTTTCGCCTTATGCGACCCGACATTGCTTCGGCTTGGCTGCACGACCGGCGTATCCCGCGACGGGGACTACGAATCCTGCGGCAAACCCGTGGTCGCGATCCGCCGTTGGATGCGCTCGGACGGCCCCGACTGCGAGGACATGTCTTCGCCCGGCTGGTACGGGCCCGTATGCAAGACGCACGCCAACCATGATGTCGTGCCATTGGCCGTCATATTGGACGTGATGACGGGAGGCAGGCGATGATAAGCACATACGACTGGTTCATCGCCCGATGCAAGGCGGTCATCAACCATTACAGGCCGCCCGAACCGCCGATGCGCGTCCGCCTGCACGAGGCGGGTCATGCGGTCGCCGGCCACCGGTTCGGATACGTGCAGCAGGGCATCATGCTGCGCGAGGACGATACCGGAGAGACCAGCCAGCAGTACGCCACCGGTATGGACGATGACATGTCCGTCCAATTGCAGACGGGGATAATCATCTCCATGACCGGATTCGCCGTGACCCTGGAATATCCGGAATACAAAACCGACGCGCTCCGCATCGGCGGCGACGTGCAAATGGAGCTGGCGAACGCGGCGATTATCCACCGAATCGACCCGGCGATGGGCTCCGCCGACGAGATCATGGACACGCTATGGGTCAGGGCGCGCCTCGTCGCAAGGAACAACAAGCCCCTGATTCAGGCGGTCGCCGCAAGGCTCGACCATTACGGTTTCTGGACCGGTGAGGAAATCCAGCGAATCATCGACGACTGCGAAAAGGAGCTGGACCGATGAGCGGTCCGGAATGGCCCGCCGACCTGACCGATTTCCGGCTGCCGCCCGCATGGGACGGGCGGCCCGTCGACTGGCATGGCTGGCATCCACCCATCGAAGCCCGCGCCCTGTTCCTCTGCGAGAACAAAGGGCTGCTGCGTGATTCGCAACCGTGTTCCGGATGCGGGCACCCGTTCCAGCCATGGTGGGCGCAGGGATTGACGGCCGACGGACGCACCTCCATCACCATCGAACGCTGCGGGTTCTGCAACACGACCATCGCGCTCGAGACCGGGCCGGACGGGACAGGCGAATGGACGCTGGATGATGGCGACTACGGGCCGGAAGACGGTTTCGACAATAAGGAAGAAAACCGATGATGTTCGGATTGTCCGGGGAAGAAGGAAAGGCGACAAAAGGGGGAGTCATGAGTCTGGAAACCGTGCGCCGTCTCGCGTGGATGGCGATCATCCTGTTCATCGCAGCGATAATATTCGCATTCAACCGCGGGCCGATTCTCGCGTGGCTGGCCGCGAACCATACGCCGCTGCTCGTCGGAATCCTTCAGGCGCCGTTGTGGGCCATCGCGTTCCTGCTCGTCGTCCTCGGATTGCAATGCTAGGTGGACATCGTGGATAATGACGGGACGCCGTTCGCCATCATCCTGCACGCGCTCGGCATCATGCTGTGCATCGGATGGTGGGCCGTCATTGTCGCACTGTCTCTCCGCCAGCGGGCCGACATCGGCGTGTGCGGCCTGACGGGCGGCTTCATTCTCGCCTGCCTGTTCGCATGGATCATGGACCGGCGCCAAAAGGCGGGCAGGGAGGCGTTCCCCGGACTGCGCGACCAGATCGCGGCTTTCGTGCTCGACCATGTCGCGTCGGATGAATGCCGGGCGGATCGCAGGGAGGATTGACGGCCGTCTAGCCGCGCCGGTTGTAGTCGGCGCACAGATCGTTCATGGCGTGCAACAGCTTGTACATGTAGACGAACGGGCCGATGATGATGAACGCGCCGAGGATGTTCCATAGCCAGAACGTGCCTGCGGTCATGGTGACGGGCAGTCGGCGGGCGGCCTGCTCCACGCCGATGCGGGCGCTCAGCCGATGTCCTCAGACGAACCAGCCGATGCCGAACGTGATCCAGCCGACGAGGAAGAACATGAGCAGGTAGTGCATGGTGCGTTTGCCGTCCCGCTTCGTGCAGATCAGGTTCACCGTATCGGTGATTTCGCTCATCTGCCACAGGTCGTAGATGCCGAACGTGATCAGGCCGAGCAGAATGTATTTGGCAAGCCCGCGCCGTGTGTTCAGGCTCGCATGCCGGGCGGGCTCGGCCGCCGGCGTCGATGCCGGTGCGGGTGTGGACGTGACGTTGATGTTGAGGTCGCTCATTGGTTTCTCTGCCTTTCGATTCTCCGTGTTTCCGCGCCCGTATCGGACGCGCCCGGTTCTATTGCCGATCCGGGCGAGACACCGCCAGCGCGGAATTCGCCAAGGCCAACGACGGGTATCCCGTGACCGTACTGCGCAACAACGAGCCCGTGTACTTCATCATCAGCCAGCACGACTTCCGGCATTACCGCGATCTGGAGGACGATGTGCGCGAACTGCACGACTGAATACGATTACAGCAAAAAGAAGAAACGCTAATTCATCTCCCGTCTACGCTCCTCTAAGGGGGCGGGAGAATCCTCAGCGTGACGAGTTAAAAAACGGGTTCGGAATTGCATATGGAACAAGAATTGCATGGGCCCTCCGGATTTGCATGGGTCGGGTGACGCATACCGGTTCCCATGGTTGTTTCGAGACGCGATATGGGGGAGAGGCTGCTGTCCAGGCTTCTCCTGTCGGGCGGCTACGGGCCGGGCAGCATGCCGGTCAGGGTGGTCGGCTGGGATGACGCGAGCCTGAACGGCCGGCCGGTGACGGTCGTCTACTACGAGACGCGGGATGGGGGCGGCAACGTGCGCACCTATCCGGGCGACAGCCGTCGGCTCGTCTACGGGGATGCGCGTCCGCGCGCGCTCATGATCGGCGCGCGCCTGCATGGCGGGAACGCATATGTGGAGCCATGAGTCTTATGCAATGGGATGACGGCCGCATCCGTCTGATGCCGGGGGATTGCCGCCGACTCATCGCCTCCTTACCGGACAACAGCGTGGATTCCGTCGTCACCGACCCGCCGTACGAGATCGGTTTCATGAACCGGGGATTCGACCGGACCGGCATCGCGTTCGACGTGGATCTGTGGCGCGGCATCCTGCGCGTTCTGAAACCGGGAGGCCACGTGGCCGCGTTCGCCGCGAGCCGCACGTATCATCGGCTCGCCTGCGCGATCGAGGATGCGGGCTTCGAGATTCGCGACCAGATCGACTGGGTGTACGCGTCCGGCATGCCGCACGGGTCGGATGCGAGCCTGCTCGTGGACAGGGAGCTGGGAGCGAAACGGACCAAGGTAGTCGGGCATGGTTCCGCAGGCGTCGAATATTCGGACGTGAAAGGCTGGGGAAGCAGCACGGCGAACGGCGGGAAGGCGAAATCCGAATGGGATGTGCTCGCGCCCGCCACCGAACAGGCGGAGCAATGGTCCGGCTGGTACAGCCAGTTGAAACCCGCGCACGAACCCATCTGTCTGGCCCGCAAGCCCCTGGACGGGAATCTCGCCCACAACCTGCTCGGACACGGGACCGGCGCACTGCATATCGACGCATGCCGGGTGCCGTTCCGCAATGCAGCGGACGAGCTGGAGTCGAAGAACAAGAACCGGCACGCCGACTTTGGTTCCGGGCCGCGGGACAACCACGTGTACGGCGCGGACAAAGCGGATCGCACCGACTACACGGCTGAAGCCCGTTTCACGCCGAACATGCTGTTTGACCAGACCATGGCGGAAGAACTCGATTCCCAGTCCGGCGTCACCGTCAGCCGCAAGGGCAAACCACGCGCGAGCGCGAAACCCGGTGACGGCTGGGGCATGACCCGGACGGGCGCCGAATATGACGATATGGGCGGCGCGAGCCGATTCTACCCGGTGTTCCGGTACTGTCCGAAGGCCGGGCCGGGGGAGCGGCCGGCCGTGGACGGGATCCTCCATCCGACGGTCAAACCGTTGGAGCTCATGCGATGGCTGGTGCGCCTCGTCACCCCGCGGGACGGTCTCGTATTGGAGCCGTTCGCCGGTTCCGGAACCACGTTGGAGGCGTGCCGGATCGAGAACGCGCGGTGCGTGGCGGCGGAGCTCGACCCCGACTACGTGCGGCTTGTCGCCCGCCGGATGGAAAGGCCGGCGAACCCGGTCCTGTTCTGACCTCGCCCCCCCGGAGGCGCATGCGCATGGCATCCGAAGGGCGTCGCGGTGTCCGCGGGCGACGGGCCCCATGGACACCGCGACGGCCGAATAGGGAAGTCCTCCTCAGCTCCCGATGAGACGTTCCACGCCGTCGATCGCGCCGGCGAGCGCCTTCGTGTCCACGTGCGTGTACACGGCGTCCGTGGTCGCGATGTCGGAGTGTCCGATGAGGGATTTGCGTACCAGGTCGGGGACCCCGTTCATGGCGAGGATCGTCGCGTTCGTGTGGCGTGCGGAGTGGATGCGCACCCGGGGGAGCCCCGCCCCGTCCAATGCCCGGATCCATGCGTTGCGGACCGCGTCCCTGCTGAACGGCCTGTTCCGTTTCGACCGGAACACGGGCGTGTCGTCGGGCACGTCCACGGTCGTCATGTACGCCTTGAGTTCCATGGCGAGGTCGTGGGGCAGGGGGATGAGGCGCCGGCCCCTGCGCGTCTTCGGACGGGTCAGCCACAGTCGGCCTTCGAGATGGCGGGCCCGGTAGCCGGGCGGTATGACCACGTCCTTCTCGAATTCCTTCAACTGCCATTCGACGTTCAGGCAGGCGACGCCGTCCCTTTCGACGAGCTCGCGGCGGCTGATGGCGAGCATTTCGCCGAGCCGCATGCCGGTGACGAACAGGAGCCGCCACATGAGCCTCCATTTCCGGTCGGGTTCCGTGCGGATGAGCCTCGCGGCCTCGACGGGGGAGAGCATGGGGAGCTCCTCGGCCTCCGTCTCCACCCGGTCGGCCATCCTGACCGGGTTGTGGTCGACGATCCCCTCGGCCATCGCGTCGTCGAACGCGGTGCGGAGGATGCTGAGCGTCACGTCGGCGGTCTTCGACGAGCGCGGCCCCGTTCCGGTTTCCGGGTCGCCGGCGAGGATCCGGTTCTCGATGCGGCGTATGTGGCTGGGGCGGATCATGTCGAGGCGGATCGCGCCGATGAGGGGCCGGATGTCGATGCGGATCCTTGTCCGGTAGCTTCTCGTCGTGTTCGGGGCGCGCCGGGGTTCGATCGCGTCCGTCACCCATTGGTCGAGCCATTCGCCGACCGTGGGTACGTCCTTGGGGTCCGTCCGGCCGGCCTCGATGTCCCTGGCCCTGGCTTTGGCCCGGTCCAGCGCCTGGGTGCGGGTGCGTCCCACGGCGCTGACCCGTCGCCGTGATCCGTCGGCCGGGTCGGGCGTGATCGTCAGGTACGCCCTGTACCGTCCGTCCTTCATCCGGGTGATGCCGCCCGTGCCTTTCTCGCGTCTGCTTCCCGCCGTCATGACCGGCCTTCCTTTCCCGTGGGATCGTTTTCCTGTTCCTTCGGGTCCGGGTATGCGATACGGGCCGGGAAACGGATAGGCGCATCGTGCGCCTATCGCAGCCGAAAATGGCCGAAAATAGCCGTTTCCTGTTTTCCTATGGTGTGCGCCGTCATCATGCCGGAACCGTTGGAACCACGCCGTTTCCCCGGCATTCCGCCAATCCGCGACACACCCTCTCGCACTGTAAGCCGATAATGTACGTTATGTCAGATTAGTTATCCTTGACGAGGATTCAGTCGCCTGTATCAACTAGTCCACGCATACCAGGCCGACAGCCAAAGGAGCACCGGAGCGACCACCGCAATTGCAAGAATCGCCGTGCCTTTCAGCCAATCCTTGTCATTTCGTTTCCAGTGGAATGCTCGCCAAATGAACCATATCAGCATGGGAATCTCATACAGCGACAGCAACGGCAAACCGATGAAAACCAGGTCGAAGCCCACGGCGCAGGCTTCATCGCATCCCATCATGAAGAAGTCCTCGCCGTTGTGTTTCAGTGCGTTTGGAAATAACGGTTTACGGCTTCTTCGATCTGCTCGGGCTTCTCGATGATCTCGTAAACGCCGTGTTCTTCCATCTCGCCGGCCGGGGCGTAACCCCAACGGCAGCCGATGGTGTCCAGCCCGCAGGCGTGTGCGCCATCGATGTCGGTGTAGCGATCGCCGATCATCACGGCCTTATCCCCTGCCGAAGCATCAAAACCGATTTTGTCAAAGCAATAACGGATGACCTGATCCTTATCCAAGCGAGAGTTGTCCTTGGAAGCGCCATAAATGCCATCCAGCAATTCGGTCAGATGGAAATGCTCACAGATCGGAACGCATTGGTACTCGGGCTTGCAGCTGGCCAACGCCAGATAATAGCCGTCGGCACGCAGCTTGAGCAGCTGTTCGCGGATACCGGGAAACACGACGTTCACCAAGCGGCCGGGAACTTTGTTGCCGGGCTCGTTCGGATCATCGAACACGGCGCGATCCGCATAGTAGCTACGGTAGATGATGACCGCCCGGTCAAGCTCCTCCTCCGGCACATGGTTGCGTCGCAGCGATTCGATGATGGCCGGACCAATGAAACGATGCAGCTCGGCATCGTCGGGAACCGGGCGACCCAATTCCTCGAACGTCTTGATGACGGATGCGATGATGCCGCCGTCGGACTTGGTAAGCGTGCCGTCGAGGTCCAGCAGGACCACGTTCCTCGGATGCTGTGCCATATGAGGTCCACTCCCCTGTTTCACTATGGTGTTCATGTTCGCAAGATTGCTTCAGCAATGATTATGCCCAGTCGGTTTGACTGGGCATCAAGTTCACGTGTTGTTGGCTCACTCGTAATCGGGAATCCAACCGTCGCGGTGCATCTGCAGACGCTTCTCGAGCAGCGTGGCGAGCTCCTCCTCGCTACGACGCTCCAGCAGCATGTCCCAGTGCGTACGGGTCGGCTTGGTGATCTCATCGGCCTCACGGTCGTCATCGCCTTCGCGATGGGCCACGGAACCGCAGCGGCACTCCCACTCGTCAGGAATCTCGGCACCTTCCGCAAACGGCAGAATAGTGCGGTGACCCTTAGGGCACACATACGCCACATCGTTTCGCGCGGCGAAATCCACGTTGTCATCGGACTCCAGCGATTTCGCGCCGATGCTCATGCCCCTGAGGCTACGTTCTGCCATATTGGCATCCTCCTTGAAAAATCTTCGACCGTACTAATTTACGCAACAGTTCGGACTTGGCCTCTATTCCGCTGTTCGCTAGTGACTGACCGGTGTAGACGGTCAAGCAAAGGTTAATCGACGCCGGAATAGGCCACGACTCCACGGTTCACACGATCAGCCGCTTCATGGGCGATATCCGCCAACCGTTCTCCCCCATCGAACGGCAATGGCTGCGCCACGGCGATTTGCTGCAGTACGTCGGCCAGTCGTTTGGCGGTGCGCACAAAGTCGCCGCCGGTCATGTCCGTGCCGTACAGGCATGCACCCAGCGAACCGCCGTCGGCCCATTCGTACATGATGTCGACGATGCCGAAGTCCGGCTGGTGCATTTCTTCCAGGCTGTGATCCTCGCACAGGATGTTGATATCCGCGCAGATGCCTTGCAGTTTGGACGATGCGATGGCGATAGGGCCGGAAATGCCGCCCGGATAATAATGCCGTGGTTCGCCGTCCGAGCCACGCCTGGCCTCGTACACCAGCGAGGAAAGTACCGCGGCCAGCCCGTTGGCATCGAGCTTGTCGAAAGTGCCGGCAAGCAGCGCCTCGCAGAGTTCCAGATCATGCTCGCTGTAAATACGGCGCAACAGCAGGCCTTTTTCGGTCAGGGTCACGTCGATACGGCCGTTGCCGTCATCATGCCGCTCCAGATAGCCGAGCTGGGTAAGGATGTCGCAGATACGGTCGAACTGACGGGCCACAGAGCCGGTACGCGAGTCATAACGATACTTCACCCGATTGAGTTCCCGGGTCTCACGGGCCCAGCGGTGCCCCCATTTGAGGTGCTGCTGGAGGTCGGGGCAATTGCGGCATGGATGCTCGTGCTCGGCCTTGCGCAGCTTCTGGATGCGCTTGTCGAGGTCCTGGAAAGCGCGAGATCTGTCCTGATCGGTCAGGAACACCTCGTGCTTGAGTTTGCGGCGGCCATCCTTCTCGATGTCGCTGAGCTCCATACGCAACGTCATGAACTGCTTGAAATCGCCATGATTGCAGGCGAACGCCTGTTCGTATCCGGCCAATGCATTGGTGAGCGTGTTGATCTGCGATTCCAACTGCCAGGCGGATTCATTGGCTTCCCATTGGGCAAAAGACTGATCCAAGGTGATTCGCGCGGTCCCATAGTCGCTGGAATTAAGCAGATTCACCGCCATATTGAACGTCGGACGGAAGCTGGAATGCAACGGATACACACGCTTGGAAGACAATGCCGCGGCCGTGGCGGGCACGAATCCATGATGGTCGACCACGATGGCATGGCCGATGGTGTCGATGCCGCGTCGGCCGGCACGTCCGGTCAGCTGTGTGAACTCGCCGGGAGTCAAACCCACATGACCGGTGCCGTCGAACTTCTCCAGCTTCTCAACCACCACGCAGCGTGCCGGCATATTGATGCCCAGCGCCAGCGTTTCCGTGGCGAACACCATTTTGACAAGGCCCTCTTCAAACAGGCGCTCGACAATTTGGCGGAACAGGGCGATCATGCCGGCATGATGTGAGGCGAATCCTTCTTCCAAAGCGAATCGGAACTTGGAGAACTGCAACGCCTTCAGATCCTCTTGGGTGAGCTGACCTTCCACCATCTCGTCCACGATGCGGCGAATCCTGGTCACTTCCTCATCGGTGGTCAGTTCCAGTCCGGCATTGATGCACTGCTCGACCGCCTGATCACAGCCGTTGCGCGAGAAGATGAAGTAGATGCCGGGTAGCATGCCCAGAAAGTTCAGCTCGTCGACCACGGCCCAACGGCGAGGCGTGTGTCGCTCCGGGCGTGGTACGCGATCCTTGTGCCCTTTTCCGCCCTTGCCTTTGAATCCCCTGCGCTTGTCGGGCCGTTCCTCACCACGGCGGCGTGCCGCCTTGCGGTCCAGTTGGTCGAGTCGGTTGATCAACTCGGCGTTGAGCTTCGTGGTCTGGTTGCCGTTGCCGTCCCTGCGATACAGATCCAGCACCTCCGGCTCGGTTTGTTCATCCGCCTGCACAATGACGTGCTGTTCAAGCGGCACCGGGCGATGCTCGCTGATGACCAGCTTGGTCTCGCCGCGCACAGATGCGATCCAGTTGGAGAAATCCTCCACATTGGACACCGTGGCAGACAGTCCCACGATTTTCACCGTCTTGGGCAGGTGAATGATGACCTCTTCCCAAACCGGACCGCGGAAGCGGTCGGCAAGGTAATGCACCTCGTCCAGAATCACATACCGCAGTGCGGTGAGCGTGGTGGAATGCTCGTAGAGCATATTGCGCAGTACCTCGGTGGTCATCACCACGATGTCCGCCTCGGAATTGATCGAGGTGTCACCGGTGAGCAGGCCTACCTTATCCGGGCCGTATACGTCTACCAGATCATGGTATTTCTGATTGCTGAGAGCCTTGATAGGAGTGGTATAAAACGCTTTGACGTTGCGTTCCTGAGCCAGATAGATGGCAAAATCGGCTACCACGGTTTTGCCTGCGCCGGTCGGTGCGGCGACCAGCACATTGCTGCCGGCCTCCAATGCGTCGTTGGCTTCGGTCTGGAAATCGTCAAGATCGAACGGCAGTGTAGCGGCAAAACGAGCCGCGACCGATGCCCTGTGTTTATTGGCTTTCTGGAATGATGCGTATCGCTGGGCAGGACTAAGCGTTCGGGAAGAATCGCCTTCCTGATGGTGAGGGTGACGTGCCATGATGCTTTCCGACTAGTCGTCTACTTGTTGAACTGCTTCCACCTGTTCCAAGCCGCGATATGGCGTTCGCGAGTGACGTTCTTGCGCTGTATCACTTCTGCATGGGCGTCGACATAGCGTTCCTGCGCCACATTCAGCGGCTGCGTGAACAGCGGCGGTTCGCTCTCCTCTGTGGAACCGCCGGGCTCCCCCATTTTGGAGACGCGCTCGCCAAGTCTGCCGCCAATCTCCGCGATATCCTGCACGGCATGGAATCCATGTAGTCCCGCGTATACTAGTCCGGCCGCGATCATGGCCAACATGAACAGAACCAGAATCGGCCATATCCACCAAGGCATGACGTCTGCTCCTTACTTGTTTTCGCTGATGCTGAGCTCTCGCTCGGCACGGGCGATAATCATCGTGCGCAGCGTTTCGGGGGCGACTGCGGTGATGTGGCGCGCATGGGCGATACAGAATGCCACGAACCAGGAATCGGAGGACACAGTCAGATGCACCTTCTCCCCCGCACCGCACTGCTCCACAGTGGCACCGGAAAGGGTCTTGATGAACGGCAACTCACGCTGATCGGTGATGAACACCGCTTCGGTGCCGTTGTCAAAGCTCCACTTGCGCAGCTCGCTGACCGGCATGTTCGGTACGTCAATTTTCTTGGTCGGCTTGACCAGTTCGGCCTTTTCGATGCGTGCTAGACGCAGCACCTGCCAGGTGCGGGGTTTGCCGTTGGCCTTGTCGATGGTCTTGTCTTTGGAGACGTAGGCCTTCTTGTCCTTGGGCGCCGCGGAACCGACATCGGTGTAGACAGCCGCGTAATAGACACCCTCGTCGATGAAAATCTTGGAGGGAGCCACCAGCTTGCGGCGGGTGCGTCCGGTGCTGTCGGTGTATTCCATATCCAGCAGCGAGTCGGTGTTGATAGCGCGCTTGACCACGGAGAAACTGCGCGGTTCAAGCTCATAACCGGTAAGGCTCAGCCACGGGGTCTGGCCGGGGCTCACATGCTGACGCAGACGCTCGTAAAGGTCTTCGGCCTGGGTGCGCTGCTTGTCGGGCAGCAGCGGGGAATGTGCCAGATAGCTCACCGATGCGGTGAGCATGCTCAGGTACTGCGGTGAGATACCGGCAAGACGCTCAAGACCCAGCGAGTTGGTGGCGGACACGATGCCTTCGGCATCCAACAGTGGCCAGTCGATGTCGAAGAACTGGCTGCCGGCCATCTCCCCATCATCGGACACCGTGGTCAGTGTGTTGATGTCCTTATGAATGATGTTGACGAACTTCTTGAGTTCATCGTCGTTCTTCGGCTTGCCGATAAAGCGTTCGGCCAGTTCCCCCATGGAGAACTCTTCGCCAAGATGGGCGGACAGGAACAGCATCAGACGCAGTCGACGGTCGACCTCGCTGCCGGTCTGGAATGCGGAACCGTTTTTCTTGTTCTGGGCCTTGATGGATTCGGGGTCACCCGGTTCGCTGATGTCACGGCTGATTGCGGGAGAGACCACCGAAGCGCTGACTGGGCTTGCGGACTCGTCGGCAAGCGTGAACTGACTGGCTGCGTGCAGACGACGATGATAGGCATCCACGGCTTCCTGCGGGCTGACGATGGTGGCACCTGGGTGTTCGAGTACGAACATGGCCAGATCATCGGAATCGGTGTATGCCACGTTCAGGTGTTCGCCGTCCACATCGATGGTCGCAGCGAATCGACGCGAATCGATGACCTTGACCAAGGTGTCCGGAATATGCTGGGTGCCGAGGCCTGGGGCGATGGAATCGAGACCAAGACCCGGAATCGGGGTCTGAGGCACGCGAGGTGTGGTGCGTGAAGTACGTGCCGCAACCTGAGTCTGATCGGGCTCGGAGGAGATAGACATGGAACGGGCCAGATAGTTGGCGGCGGCCAATACCGGCATATCTTCGGCTTCGAACATCAGACGGATGCGGGGTTCATCGCCCAATTGCAGGCGGTACGAGGCGAAATCCTGACCTTCGGACTTGGAGGAATATTCAGGCTGGCGCGATTCGATGGCAATGCCCATGGCGGCGAGCTTGGCGCGATCGCGTTGGAATTGCTTGGCGAATGCCGCCTTAGCTGCCTGATCGGCCAGCTCCCCATAGGAATCGGCGTAAGCCTTGACTCGCTGTGCGATTTGGCGGGAAGTAAGCCATTGCGGGAATGCGGATGAGAGTACGGCCAGTACATCCAGCTCGTGCTTGCCCCATTTGTCGGAAAAACGACGACGTCCGCTTGTGCCCTCTGCCATTAGTCCTCACGTGTAGTTACTGTTTCGTTATAAGTGTGCATGAGTTTGTCTCATACCCTCTCCATCTTAGAGGCTTTTTCCGCGACTGCACACCATTTCACGAAAATAACGTCGTTTTTCTTCCATGATGCTTGCTGAAATCAGACCCAATCGTCCGGTTCAATGCCTTGCGGGCCTACGTATGCGCCATTCGGCACGTAGCTCGGCTCGCCCTGATCGTCGAGTTTGGCATCAGCGAACATGGTCACATCACGGCCGAACGTCCAGTCGCCTTGGATGGTTACCGAGCTGGCTGCGGCCAATGATGGCACGGCGTATGGGAAGCGTTCGTCGAAGTCATGGATGTTCTTGTAATAGCGCGGATCAAGTTCCACATTCGGGAAGACGTAGTTGCCGTCTTCCATCTCGTAGTTGTCCGTCAGATGGAAGCGATCGGAACGCATGATGAACAGATCGTTGGTGGTCTTCACCGGAAGAAAGCGCATACGATCCACCTGCACGCAGATGGCACCATTGAACAGGCCGATGGCCGCGCCCATCGCGGTTTCGAGCTGAATGACCTGCTCGGTATCCGGGTTGGTGGGATTAACGGTCTTCTTGTTGCGAATCACCGGCAACGGCAGCACTCCATTGTATTCGGCGAGCTTGGCCTTGAGCGCGTCAATGCGAATCCAGATGGAGTTCGTATTGAAGTACGGGTGCTTCTTGATGTCCTGAGCCGCTGCCTTATCGTCAGGATGCACCTGGCTCATCTCGCGCAGCATCAGTCGACCGGTGGACTTGTCCCGCACGATGTGGCCGCCCTTGCGGTCGGCCTTGGTGCGGGTGGCGACCTCCGCCATGAACGGTGCGCCGGTGTTCTCGAAATGCTGGGCCAGCGTGCGGGAGGGGCGAGCACCGAGATTATCGGAATTGGAGATGAAGAGATACTTGAAGCCGTGCTCCTCGAGCACGTCGAGCAGACCGGACTCCCAAATAGTGGAGAACAGGTCGCCGTGTCCCGGAGGGCACCATTCCAGATCTGGGCTTTCCGGGAAGCTGACGGGCTCGCCGGTGGCGGCGACCAGCTTTGGCTCCTGATGCTGGATGATTTCCATCGGGATTTCGTGCTGCGTGAACTTGCGGTTGCGCTTGAGCACCTTCACGGTGTCAGCCGAAGTGCGGAAGGAGTTCATGAAGGTCAGCGGCAGCTCGACGTTCAGACGGGTACGGGCGGTCAGCACCTGACCGATGATGATGTCGATGAAGCGCATTTGCCTGGCCTTGTGGCGGCGCACAGGCAGCAGGGACTTGGCGCATTCCAGACCCATGGAGGTGCCAAGACCGCCGTTAAGCTTGAGGAACGCGGTTTTTGCAAACGCGTCCACGGCCTTGTCGTGATTGATGGTCTCGTAAACATCGTGGAAGCTGGGAACCTGCTCAAGCGGCTCCACATCGTCCTCTCGGATCCAGTTTGATGCCTCTTCGTGCTGCCATACGCTATAGAGATGATGGAATTGATTGATGGCGGTTTCGCTCATGCCTTTCTCGCGCATCTTGGCGGCGGAATGTGAGAAAACCTCTTCGATGTGGGCTTCCGCGGTGTTCTCGGCGGTGGCATCATCGTTTACGCTGAGCTGGGCTTCATTGTTCAGTTCGGTCAATTCAGGTCCCTTTCGTCATATTCCAAGGAACAAGTGTAACCCCGTATGGCTCAGGACAGTACACAAGGTGCGTGTTCACCAGTGAATAATCCGTGAATTAGGCGGCTTTCTGGGCTTGCAGAATGGTATCGATCACGGTGGCGACGCCCCTATCGTTGTTGCTCGGTGCCAGCCAGTCGGCATGCGCGTGCATGTGCTCTTCGGCATTGGCCACTACGCAGCCGTGACCGGCCGCCTCAAGCATCTGAATATCGTTGTAGGTATCGCCGAGCGCGCAGGAATCCGCGATATCCACGCCTAGGTATTCGCACAGGCGAGCAAGCGCCGAGCCCTTATCCACACCGGGATTCATCATGTCGATCCACATTTTGCCGGCGTTCGTTACCGTGTAACGGTCTGACCACGCATCGCGATAGGTCTCGCGGTAGACCTCTTCGGAATTGTTATCAGGGAAGAACACCGTGTATTTGTTTACATCGCGGTCAAGTTCGGTGAGGTCGTCCATGTAGACGATTTTCTTGTAGAACGTACGGAAGTAATCATCGTAGCGTTCGTCGCATGAGCGGATATAGCAGGCTTCGATGCCGCAGACGGTTGGGCATCCGCGTCCGTCGGCCAGCGTGTAACGAATCATTTCCTGGTACTGTTCAACGGGAATGAGGCTCTCATAGATGAGCTTGCCGCGGCAGTAGATAGCCGCGCCATTGTCCGACATCAGCGCCATCTGGTTCTGGATTTCCGGGAACATCTCGGCCAATGTGTAGTTCGGGCGGCCGCTTGCCGCACAGAACGTAATGCCTGCCGCATCGAGCTTGCGGATGAGATCATCCATGTGGGGTGGCATGGAGCCGTCGTCAGCCAACAACGTGCAGTCCATATCACTGGCAATGACCCTGATTTGGCCCAGATCCTTGTCCTCGGTGAAATTTGCCAACATCGCGTACTCCTTGTCAGAGAAAAGGAAAAGTCCGGAATCACTAAGATTCCGGACTTAGAAAGTCGGGCCGGCGGGATTTGAACCCGCGACCCCTTGACCCCCAGTCAAGTGCGCTACCAAACTGCGCTACGGCCCGATGGTGCAAAAGCACCGAGTAGACAATTTACCACATGGATACGATTTGGCAAATCATCGTACGTCTTGCGTGTCCTGCGGTGCTGCGCCCATGGGTTAACGGAGACAACACCGCAAGGGATAACCACTACTTGCGCTTCTTCTTCTCTCGAATATTCACCGAGATCTGAATCGGAGTGCCTTCAAAGCCGAACTCCTCGCGCAGCTGACGCTCGATGTAACGGCGGTAACCGTGCTCAAGGAAGCCGGTGGCAAAGATCACGAAGCGCGGCGGGCGCGTGGACGCCTGCGTGGCGAACAGGATGCGCGGCTGCTTGCCGCCACGCAGCGGGTGCGGGTGGGCGGCTTGAATCCTGCCGAGGAACGCGTTGAGCTTGCCGGTGGGAATACGCTGATCCCAGGATTCCAAAGCAGTGTTCATCGCGCGAGCCAGACGGTTGGTGTGCCAACCGGTCTTGGCGGACAAGTTCACACGCTCGGCCCACATCACGCGGTCGAATTCGGTGTTCCACAGACGTTCCAGACGCTGTTTGTCGAACTCATCCATCGCATCCCACTTGTTGAACACGAGCACGATGGCACGGCCAGCGTCCACGGCGGTGGACATGACCTTCAAATCCTGATCGGAGATGGGTTGCGAGGCGTCGAACAGAATCAATGCCAGTTCGGAACGCTCGATGGCGGCCTGCGTGCGCAGGGACGAATAGTATTCCGCGCCGGTGAGCTTGTGCTGGCGACGCTTGATACCAGCGGTGTCGATAAACAGCCAGTCTTCACCGTCGATGTCGACGATCTCATCGACCGGGTCACGCGTGGTGCCGGCAAGATCGTTGACCACGGCACGTTCCGAACGAGCCAGTTGGTTCAGCAGGGAGGACTTGCCCACATTCGGGCGGCCCACTAGAGCCACGCGGCGCAGACCGGACGGCGTGAGATAACCGGAAGCCTTCTCCGCTTCCTTCAGCTTGCCAAGGGCCACGTCCAACAGGTCGCCCACTCCCCTGCCGTGCATGGCAGAAATGGAGTACGGTTCGCCGAGACCGAGCTTCCAGAACTCAGCGGCAAGGTATTCGCTGGCGTTGTCGTCGATTTTGTTGACGGCCAGCACGACCGGCTTGCCCGAGGCGCGCAGCATCTTGACGATACGCTCGTCGGTGGTGGTCATACCGACCTGGCCATCGACCACGAACACCACGGCATCGGCCAAGGTCACGGCGACCTGAGCCTGTGAGGCGATGGCCGATTCGATGCCTTCGACATCGGCTTCCCAGCCGCCAGTATCCACGAGCTTGAAATCGGTTCCGGCCCATTCCGCGTCATAGCTCACACGGTCACGAGTCACGCCGGGGGTGTCCTCCACCACGGCTGCACGGCGGCCAAGAATGCGATTGACCAGAGAGGACTTGCCCACGTTCGGGCGGCCGACAATAGCCAGCACGCCGACCGGCTTGGGGCCGGACTTGCGGGCTCCGTCTTCAAAGCCACGGCCGGAAATCAGCTCCTCGTCGCCTTCATCGAGATCGTAGCCTTCGAGATTGGCGGCATAGCGCTCATATTCCTGATTCTCGATGGCATCTTCGATCAGCTTGATCATCACATCCAGTGTGTGTTCGAAGTCCATGTCCGAGTTGTCGATGGTGGTCACACCGTCGGCGGCGCTCAGGAAGCTGGTGACCTTGGAATCGGCTTTATCTCGTGCGGCAACATCCTCGGCTCCCACGCCCTTGACGGCCTGACCGGTGCGGCGAGCCTGACGGACCTCCTCACGGGCGGTCAGCAGAATACGCACTTCGGCATCAGGAGCCACCACGGTGGTGATGTCACGGCCCTCGGCCACAACACCCAGTCCACCAGAGAAGGAATCGAGCGACGCCTCGCGTGCGATGTACGCGCGCTGCGCCGCAATGAGCACGTTCCTGACCGGAATGACGTTCGACACTTTGGACACGTGCGTGGACACCTCAGTGGAACGAATCGCCTCGGAGATGTCCTCGCCATCGGCGTACACGCGGGGATCGTCAGGATCCACGGAAATATCGAAATGGTCTCCGGTGAAGAACTCCCCCACCGTTTCGGTGATGACACGCTCATCCACGGTCTCGGCATCAAGGTCGATGCCGCTTTTCAGGCACCACCACGCGCAGGCGCGGTACATTGCGCCCGTATCCAGGTATGCATAGTTGAAGTACTTGGCCAGCGCCTTGGACGTGGATGATTTGCCCACGCCGGCGGGGCCGTCGATGGCAACGCGAATCACAGTCCGACCTCCTTGGACAGCGAACGAACCTCGGCCTGAGACAACACGCGGTATGAGCCGGGCTTTAACTCACCAAGCTTGATCGGGCCGATTTGGGTGCGTACCAGACGCTTGACCGGGAAGCCGATGGAACCGAAGATACGACGCACGATACGGTTCTTGCCGGAATGCAGCACCACTTTGACCATGGTGAAGTCACGGGAGGAATCAATGATCGCGCAGTGGTCGAGCTTAATCCATCCATCATCGAGCTGCACACCGGTGGTCACGAGCCTGCGGCACACCGTGCCGGAGATGCGGCCTTCCAGCGTGGCGATATAAGTCTTTTCCACCTCGTACTTGGGGTGCATGACGTGCTGCGACAATTCGCCGTCATTTGTCATGAGAATAAGGCCTTCGGAATCGTAATCCAGACGGCCCATGTGGAAAATGCGTTCATACTTGTCGCCCACAATGTCACGCAGCGTGTAGCGACCTTTCGGGTCATCCATGGCGGAAAGCACCTTACGGGGCTTGTTCAGAGCCAGGGTAACGTGATTTGGGTTGACCCGGACTCGGGAACCATCCACGCGAACCTGCTGCTTATGCGGGTCGACGCGGGTGCCGAGTTCGGTAACAAGTTCGCCATCGACCTCAACACGACCTTCGGTGATCATATCCTCGCACTTGCGGCGGGAACCGAAGCCCGCTTGAGCAAGCAGCTTCTGCAGTCGAATGACATTGGAATCATCATACGCGCTTCTGGCGCGGGAATATGCGTTTGGCATCGTTCTCCCAACGTGGCCGGACAGTTTGAACGTTACTGTCAATTCTGATGGTGATATTTGATTGGCTGGCCGATTTTCTCAGCCAATTCCAACCTATATATCATACCGCAGCGGCGGACTACTGCTAGACTTGCAAACGTTTGTGCGGTTCGCCGCCTTTCGTATATCGATGAAAAGGATATTGAATCATGGAAGAAACCAAGCAACAGCCGCTGGGCCTGCGCGTGTGCGCTGAACTGGCCGGAAGTTTCCTGCTGTGCTTTGCTATTTATGCGTTCTCCACCTGGGGCTCCGCCGTGTACGGCGTCAACGTGGTATTCATGGCTGTGGCCACTGGCCTGGCCTACGCGGTAGTCACCGCCATCTTCTCCCGCATTTCCGGCGGACAGTTCAACCCGGCCGTGACTGTGGCCGCCGTACTGGCTTCCAAGACCAAGCTGGTTGACGGCATCCTGTATGTGATTGCCCAGGTCATCGGCGCCATCGCCGCAGGCTTTGCCGTGGTCAAGCTGCTGCCGACTTCCGAGCAGGTGACTTCGACCGTCTGGCTCTCCCCCGCTGTCAACGGATTCGAGAAGGGCTCCGTGTCTTACTCGCTGCTCACCCAGTATGGCATCACGTTCTCCATCACCTTGGCGATTGTCGTCGAAGTCGTTGCCTCGCTGATTGTGGTGGCTGCCGCCATGTCCACCATGGGCAAGAACGGTGAAGGCTCCGATCGTTATACAGCCACGATGGGCATTGCCTACGCCATTGCCGTGGCCATCAGCTACCCGGTGACCGGCGCCGGTCTGAATCCGGCTCGTTCCACCGGTATCGCCGTGGCCGCCGTGAATGAGGGTCTGACGCAGAACCCGTTGCAGCAGCTGTGGGTGTTCTGGATCGCTCCGGTGCTGGCTGCTGCGGTTGTGGCTTTGGTGATGATCATCGTGCAGATGGCCACCACCGCCAAGCCCAAGGCTGAGCCGACTGACGAGGGCGGCATGGCTGATCTCGAAGCTGCCGATGAGCAGGCTGCAGAGGACTCAGCCGAAGATGGCGTTGCCGAGCAGGCCGTAGAAGCTGAAGTACGTGATCAGCAGGCCGATGCCGAGAGCAATGCCGATGAAGGAATCGAACGCGACTGAGCGTACTTTCCAGGGGCTCTTCTCTCGCAATGTCAAGCGAATGAGCCCGGTAATGATGGCCGTCACAGCAATGATTACTGTGGCGGCCATTGTGTATCCGAAAGCGGCAACCACCGTGGCGACAACGACGACGCCAAGCACAATCCACTCAAACCAGGGCTTACCCTCGTGAGCTTCGGAAACATATGGATGATTGTGCATTGCGGTGGCTTTCTTATATGTGTTGGTTCTCTTAATACTATGGCTCCCGCTGACGGGAGCTGCCAGCGGGAGCTGACTGGGGATGGTTCACGGTGGACTACCCCCAGTCTCGTTTCACGAGACAGCTCCCACCAGCGGGAGCCAGAAGTACCGATCAGTGGAAGAAATGGCGGGTACCGGTGAGGTACATGGTCACGCCGGCCTGCTTGGCCGCTTCGATGACCTCCTCATCGCGGATGGAACCGCCGGGCTGCACGATGGCCTTGACGCCCGCATCGATAAGCACCTGAGCGCCATCGGCGAACGGGAAGAACGCGTCGGAAGCGGCAACCGCACCGGTGGCGCGATCGGCGCCGTCAGCCAGTGTGTTGGCGCGGTCGACGGCCAGATGGCAGGAATCCACACGGTTGACCTGGCCCATGCCGATGCCGACCGTGGCCTGATCGTGGGCCAGTAGAATGGCGTTGGACTTCACGCAGCGAATCGCACGCCATGCGAACACAAGATCCTTGAGCGTGGCATCATCGGCGGCTTCACCGGCCACAAGCTTCCACGCATCCGGATCATCGCCAACGGCGTTGATTAAATCGGTGTCCTGCACGAGCAGACCGCCGTCAATCTGACGGATGGCCTCGTGGCCCTTCGGCGGCTCGGCCACCTTGAGGATGCGCAGGTTCTTCTTCTTGGTCTGCAGTAGTTCAAGAGCAGCCGGCTCATAGTCGGGGGCGACGATGACTTCGGTGAAGATCGGGCGCACGCTCTCGGCCATTTCAAGGGTGACCGTGGAGTTGCAGGCGATCACGCCGCCGTAGGCGCTCATCGGGTCGCAGGCGTGGGCCTTCTTGTGGGCTTCGGCAGCAGTGGCACCGATGGCCAGACCACACGGGTTGTTGTGTTTGACCACAGCCACGGCGATGGAGGGAGCCATATCCCACACGGTACGCCATGCGGCGTCGGCATCCACATAATTGTTGTAGCTCATCGGCTTGCCGCCAAGCTGCTCGGCGTGGGCGAAACCGGTCTGGTTGAGCGGGTCCACGTACAGAGCGGCCTGCTGGTGGGAGTTCTCGCCGTAGCGCAGGGTGTGCGCACGATCCCACGTGCGGGTGAACTGGGTCGGGAACTTGGCTGGATCGACCTCGGTGCCCTGATCGTCCTTGTCCACTTCGACGGCGTCCAGGGAAGCCGGCTTCGGCCAGTGCTTGGCGGTCCACTCATTGATGGTGGCGTCATAGGCGGCGGTGTGGGCGAAGGCCTTGGCTGCAAGCCACTTGCGCTCATCCAGGGAGAAACCGGCGCCATCGGCCACACGGGCAGCGACCAGCGCATAGTCGGCCGGATCGGTGACGATGGCCACGGTGGCGTGATTCTTGGCGGCGCCTCGCACCATGGACGGGCCACCAATGTCGATCTTCTCGATGGTGTCGGCCTCATTGGCTCCGGAGCGCACGGTATCGGCGAACGGATACAGGTTGACAACCACCAGATCGAACGGCTTGATGCCGAACTCCTCGAGCTGCTTGGCATGCTCAGGGTTGGTCATATCGGCCAGAATGCCGGCGTGAATGTATGGGTGCAGCGTCTTGACGCGGCCATCGAGGCATTCGGGGAATCCAGTGACATCAGACACTTCAGTGACATGAACTTCCAGTTCGGCCAGCTTCTTGGCGGTCGAACCGGTGGACACAACCTCGGTGCCTGCCTTCACGAACGCGTCGGCGAGAACTTCGATGCCTTCCTTATGAAAGACGGAAACCAGTGCTCGACGTATCGGCCGGTTCGTGTTTGTCATCCTGTTCCTCCTTGGATTCTTGTGATTGTTGCACGTTGACATCAGACCGTGTCTGACGGGGATTGACGGTTTGACGGGACGTGGTGCGAGAAGCCTTGACTCTCTCGATTATCCAGCCTATCGAAAAAACAAGCGTTGTGCCAACTATTGCGATGAGCCAGGCCACGGCAAGTCCCCATGCCATAGGATGGCCTACGGCACGCGTGGAGGCCATGACATCCACACCGACATGGGCGAGCCTATGCTGGCCCAATGATCCGTTGGAAATGGCGAACAGCAGCGTTGCGATCAGTGAGGTGAGCATGGCGCTCAAGCAGAACGAGCCAGCGGCATAAATGAGGGATGCCAATACGGAGCCGCGCTTGGAAGCATCTCGTATATTCAGTGGACGGCAGGCGAATCCCTGCGGCAGGATAATCATCAGTAGGCCGGCAATGCAGGCGATGCCCAGCGGAATTTCCAGCATTACTGTGCGCCATAGATTATCGGCAATGGGCTCAGGGAGTATGCCGAAGGCCGGTACTGCGGGCAGACCGTTGGACTGCCCCATCCAGAGTGTGAAGTTGGCGAGTTCGCCAATGGAGAATCCTGCTCCGAACAACCAAGAGATTGCCCATAGCATGAGATTCGGCAGCCAAATCAGCATGGCAAGCGTGGTGAGGATGCGCGATCCGTTTTCCATGCCGGACAATTCGAATACGGATACCACTGCGGCATGATTGCGTACGGTCCATGTGATGACGGTAATCAGACCGATGAGCAGGTTGATAGCGAGTATGGCGAATGCCAGAATAACGCCTGATTTCAGGCATCTGACCACTTGCTCGGAAACCTGCTCGCGCATCCATGCGATTGCCGCTTTGACCCTACTGGACTGTGGCAGAGCGGCTCCAAGATACGCCACAGTGAATGTCGCGGCGCTCTTGAGCAATATCATCCATTGCTCGTCAACCAGACTCAGACTTACCTGCACCGATGAAGCGAATACCGCATTGATGGCCAGCCATACCACCAATCCCACAACATAGGAATGCACAGCGAATGCTTTGAATCGTGCTATGCAAGTGGCAATAAGCCATATGAGCAGCACGGTGAGCAGCAACGGTGTGATGGTGAGCGTGAAGGAGTCGGTGCTGAACCCCGATCCCTCGCTGAGCAGCACGATGGCCTGCGTCAGGTTAGTGGTGCCAGCGGTAAGATTGTCGCCCCCCTCCTCCATGGAGATGACGAGCAACATCAGTGCGATGTAACAGCCCAAGGTGATGGCATAGATGGTCATGGATACGAGGGCGGCTGCCGCACCTCGTACCCATTGGCGAATCCTGTCTTTCATCACGATGGGTTGTGGCCGATCAGTTGATGGAAGCCTTGGCAAGTACGTCACGCATAATCTGGGCAGCCTGGCCCGGGGTCTTGCCCACGGGAATGCCGGCCTCTTCGAGCGCGTTCTTCTTGTCCTGAGCGGTGCCCTTGCCGCCGGAGACGATGGCGCCGGCATGGCCCATCTGCTTGCCTTCGGGGGCGGTGAAACCGGCGATGTAGGCCACAACCGGCTTGGTCATATGTTCCTTGGCCCAAGCAGCGGCATCCTGTTCGGCAAAACCGCCGATTTCGCCGATCATCATTACGGCCTTGGTGTCAGGGTCGGCTTCGAAAGCCTGCAGCGCTTCGAGCAGTGTAGTGCCGACGATAGGATCGCCACCGGCTCCGAGGCATGCGGTGAAGCCGATATCGGACAGTTCGCCCATCAGCTGGTAGGTCAGGGTGCCGGACTTGGAAACCAGTCCGAGCGGGCCGCGGCCAACGATGTCATCAGGAATAATGCCCAGATTGACGCCCGGATTGCCGAGCGTGATCAGACCGGGGCAGTTCGGGCCGATAATACGCACGCCCTTGCGCAGGGCGAGCTCAACAAAGTAGGCGGAATCCGCTACCGGAATGCCTTCGGTGATGACCACGATAAGCTCGATGCCGGCCTCGATCGCTTCGACGACGGCGGACTTGGCGAACTTCGGCGGCACGAACACCACGCTGGCTTTGGCGCCAGTGGCTTCACGGGCCTCGTCGCAGGTGGCGAACACAGGCACATCCACGTCGGTGCCGTTCTTGGCGGCCGGGAACATGACGGACGTGCCTGCCTTGCGCGGATTCACACCGCCGACGATGTTGGTGCCGGCCTTGAGCATACGTGCGGTGTGGGTCATGCCCTGATGACCGGTCATACCCTGAACGATAACGGGGGTATTATCTTCAACGAACAGCATCAGCGAATCTCCTTGGACTGGGTCGACTCAGCGGCGAGTTCAGCGGCCTTCTGCGCCGCACCCTCCATGGTCTCGGACACGTGAATATTCGGATTATTGGCTTCGGCCAGAATGTGCAGGCCTTCGGCTGCGGCATTGCCGTCGAATCGGACGACGATGGGCTTGGAGCCGCCGAGCTTGGCGACCGCTTCGAGAATGCCGTTGGCCACTTCCACGCAGGAGGTGATGCCGCCGTACACGTTGATGAACACGGACTCGACCTGCGGGTCGGACAGCACGATTTCCAAGCTTTCGGCCATCACAGTCGCGGATGCGCCGCCGCCGATGTCCAGGAAGTTGGCAGGCTTGATGCCGCTCCCCTGCTCTTCACCCGCGCCGGATACGGCATCCAGGGAACTCATGACCAGGCCAGCACCGTTGCCGATTACGCCGACTTCGCCGTGCAGATGCACGTAATGCAACCCATGCTCACGGGCGCGCTGCTCGAACGGGTCGGGAACGATCGGATCAACGAAACGGGCCCAACCGTCGTGGCGGAATGCCGCGTTGTCATCCAAGGAAATCTTGGCATCGAGCGCGCTCAGCCGCTTGGTGGATTCGTCATCCGGGTCACCGATTTTTGCGAGCGGATTGATTTCCACCAGTGTCGCGTCGTTGTCCTTGAAGCACTGCCACATCTTGAGCAGGATCTGCGCCGCCTGATCGACATCAGCATGGTAGAAACCAATGCTCGCTGCCATCTTGGTCGCAGCCTCGAGATCGAAGTCGTCGAGCGCATCGATGTGCAGACGCTTGACCGCCTCGGGATGTTCTTTGGCGATTTCCTCGACTTCGGTGCCGCCGTTGGCGGTCGCCAGCACGTCGAAGTCTCGGGAGGTGCGATCCACGGAGATGGACACATAGTATTCGTGCAGGATGTTCTTGGCTTCGGCCACCAGCACGCCGGATACTTTATGGCCGTGGATGGTCATCGGCAGGATGGATTCGGATTCCAGGATGGCCTCATCGCGGTTATGCGCGATCTTGACGCCGCCGGCCTGGCCTCGGTGACCGATTTTTACCTGCGCCTTGATAACACACGGGTAGCCGATCTTATCCGCAGCCTCGGCGACTTCATGGGAGTTCTGAGCAAAGATGGCACCCGGGGTGGGGATGTCCTGCTCCTCAAGCAGCTGACGTGCCTGGTATTCGTAAAGATCCATTGATCCTTCCCTGACTAGATAATGAATCGGCCTGATGCGCGAATGCATCCATGCCGAATCCCGAAAAACTAACTATGCGAATTCTCAGGCCGGCATGGAGATCAACGAGCTACTTGGTGTTGAACCAAGCTTGCTCAGGCCGTCAAGACCTTCCAAACGCATCACGCAACTGAAGCCCACAACAGTACCGCCGGCCTTTTCGATAAGGTCGGTAGCCGCTTTGGCCGTGCCACCAGTGGCGATGAGATCATCCACAATCAATACGCGTTCGCCCTTGGAAACGGCAGTGGTCTCGATTTCAACGCTTGCCGTGCCATATTCGAGGTCGTAGGATTCGCCAATGGTTTCGGGCGGCAGCTTGCCTGCTTTACGCACGGCGATGAATCCTTTGCCCAGATGAGCGGCCATGGCCGGGCCAAATAGGAATCCGCGGGATTCGAGGCCTGCGATGGAATCGAACTCGCTGGGTGGAACCGGCAGGGCCTGCTCAAGCGCATTGAGCAGAATCCTCAGCCCTTTGGCGTCGGCGAGCACCGGCATGAAATCACGGAAAATGATGCCTTCCTTGGGAAAGCCCGGCACGGAACGCACTAGAGACACCAGATATTCGGCGTCATCCTTGCCTACCTTGTCCAATGCATCGATGGTGATATCAGACTGTGCCATGCGTGCTCGCCTCGTATTTCTCGTACTTATGGGGTACCGAATAGAACAGTTTACTTCGTCTCGGTCTCGTTGCCGCCGTCCGTCTCAGCATCCGTGGCCTCAGAGGACTCGATGGAAGCCTCAATCGGAACCTGGCTGGCATCGTCATTCGCGGGGGTCTCGGCGTCCTCGTCGGTCAGTGGGTTGCCGTTCTCGTCAACCTCGTCGTCAGACACGTAGGCAGGACGCACATACTCGCGGGCGATGGCATTGAAACCGAAGCGAAGCCTGGAGCCTTCGGAGTCGATGACGATCTCCTCGTACTGTTCATCGACTTCGACGACCTTGCCAATCACCTGTCCGATGGTGATGACTTCAGTACCGGGCTGCAAATTACGACGAAAATCCTGCTTCTCCCGCTGGGCCTGCTTGGATTTCTTGGACTGCCACCACATCATGCCGCCGAAGACGACGATCATGACGACAAGCATGATGTAGGAAGATGACGAACCATCCATGGGCAAACTCCTTCAAAACGAACGGTTATGGCTATGAACCGTCAGGTGTGCAAACACGAAAAGTCTAGAAGAGCTTGCTGACATCATCCTTGGGCGTAATGCCCAGATGCTGCCATGCCTTCTCGGTGGCCACGCGGCCTTTAGGCGTGCGCACCATGAATCCCTCGCGCACCAGATACGGCTCACAGACGGTTTCCACGGTTTCCGATTCCTCGCCCACCATGGCCGCGAGGTTGTTCAAGCCGACGGGACCACCGTTGAAATTGCGAACAATGGCGTTCAGCACGGCGATATCCAGCCGGTCAAGGCCTTCGGAATCAATCTGGTACAGCGCCAAGGCCTCTTTGACATCAGCTGGGTGCACGACGATAAGGTCATGCACAATGGCCCAATCCCTCACGCGGCGCAGCAGACGGTTGGCGATACGCGGCGTGCCGCGGGAACGCAATGCGAGTTCATGGGCGGAACCCTCATCAAGGTTGACCCCCAGCACGCTTGCCGAGCGTTCGATAAGCTTCTCCAACTCCTCATGCGGATAGAAGTCAAGATGTGCGGTGAAGCCGAAGCGCGCACGCAACGGGCTGGGCAACATACCTTCGCGGGTGGTGGCGCCAATGACGGTGAAGCGAGGCAGAGTCAGTGGAATCGAGCTGGCGCCCGGTCCTTTGCCCACCATCACATCCACGCGAAAATCCTCCATCGCGATATACAGCAGCTCTTCGGCTGCGCGCGGCAGACGGTGGATCTCATCGATGAACAGCACTTCGCCGGTATCCAGCGAACTCAAGATCGAAGCCAGGTCGCCGGCGTGCTGCACAGCAGGGCCGGAGGTCACGCGAATCGGGACTTCAAGTTCATTGGCCACAATCATGGCCAATGTGGTCTTACCGAGGCCTGGAGGGCCGGCAAGCAGTATGTGATCCGGCGGCACGTCACGTTTGCGGGCTGCGTCGAGAAACAGCTGGAGCTGGGCCTTGAGCCGGGGCTGCCCGATGAACCCCTCAAGCACATGCGGGCGGAGCTCTTCATCACTGACCGGCTCGTTGCCTATCGGTTGTGAAGACACCATGCGCAATGATTCTTCATTGGCTCCAGTGTTGGATGTGCCGTAGTTCATGTCCTTGCTCATCAGCGGCCCCTATCCATCAGTGCGAGTGCTAGGCGCAGCACGCGCGGCACATCGTCGGTGGCAAGCGGTGTCGGTATGTCGTTGTCCTCGCAGGCTTCAGCCACGGCCTGCTGGGCGTCCTGCTGACGCCAGCCCAGCGAAATCAGACCTTCAATGACCTGCTCCATGCCGGTGTCCACCTGCGCCTGAACTTTGGCGCCTGACGGTGAAGCTCCCTCGATCTGGCTCAGGTCAATGGAGCCCTTGAGTTCGAGGATGATTTTCTGGGCACCTTTTTTGCCCAATCCCGGTGCCTTGGCCAGCGCGGCGGCATCGTTGTCGGCGATGGCCCGGGCAAGCTGGCCAGCCGTCAGTGTGGAGAGCAGCGACTGCGCGACCTTTGGTCCGATGCCGGATACTTTGATGAGCTGCAGGAACGTTTTCTTGGAGGCCTGATCAAGGAAGCCATGTAACGTGACGGCATCCTGAGAAAGATTCATATACGTGTAGACGCGCGCCTCCGTTCCGGTGTGCAGACGGCTGAGGTCGGTGGCGGACATACGTACCTCGTATCCCACTCCCCCAACATCAATCAATGCGGTATCGGCTTCAACCGATTCGACCCGCCCGGTCAGCATGCCGATCATACAGACGCTCCTTTAAGGCTTCGAACAACTGTTCGAAAGTATACTACATGCCTCGGTCGTGGTTCATGCGGCGGCGCGCGGAGTTCTGCGCGGCCTCGGCCCATTGACGTTGCGCGGCGGTCAGATGCTGCTCGCGCTCGCCGCCCTGCAGAGCTCCAGCTGGGCGCAGTGCGTGGCAGATAGCCAAGGCCAGGGCGTCGGCGGCATCGGCGGGCGTAGGCATCTTGGTCAGATTGAGAATGCGCGTCACCATGCGTTCGACCTGTATCTTCTGAGCTTGGCCATTGCCGGTGATGGCCAGCTTTGCTTCGGTCGGGGTATGCAGCGCCACGGGAATATTGCGTTGCGCGGCTGCGAGCATGGCAAGACCGGCGGCCTGTGCGGTGCCGAGCACAGTGTTGCGATTCGACTGGGCGAACACACGTTCGATGGACACGGCATCGGGTGCAAAGCGATCCATCTTCTCGGACAGGCCGTTATAGATGGCCAAAAGACGCAGATCCTGGGTGATGTCCGGCGAGGACCGCACCACGTCCACGTGAATAAACGAAAGCCGGCGGTGCTCGCCGGCTTCGATCACGCCGACCCCGCAGCGTGTAAGCCCGGGGTCGACGCCAAGGATAATCACGAGGATTACTCCTCGTCGAGCTGGGCCATCACCTCGTCGGAGGCGGTCCAGTTGGAGTAGATGTTCTGCACATCGTCGAGGTCATCGAGGTTGTCGATGAGCTTGGACACCTTGCGTGCATCCTCGAGGCTCAGCTCGACCTCGTTCTTTGGCTGCATGACCTGGTCGGCGGAATCGTAGTCGAAACCGGCGTCCTGCAGAGCCTTGCGCACGGTGAACAGATCGGACGGGCCGGTGATGACGGTGTAGACCTCATCGTCATCGGTGACGTCCTCGGCGCCAGCCTCGGCTGCGGTCTCAAACAGCTTGTCGAAGTCCACGCCTTCGGACGGAACCACGATCTGGCCCTTGCGCTCAAAGTTGAAGGACACGGAGCCGGAGGTGGCCAGGGAGCCGTTGCCCTTGGTCAGGGTGGAACGCACTTCGGCGGCCGCACGGTTGCGGTTGTCGGTCAGGCACTCGATGATGAGGCCCACGCCAGCGGGAGCGTAGCCCTCGTAGACGATGTCCTCGTAGTTGGCGGCACCGTCTTCGTCACCGGCACCACGCTTGACGGCGCGGGCGATGTTGTCGGCCGGCATGGAGGCCTTCTTGGCCTTGTAGATGGCGTCGTACAGGGACGGGTTGCCGTCTGGGTCGCCACCGCCGAGGCGGGCGGCGATTTCGATGTTCTTGATGAGCTTGGCGAAGAGCTTGCCGCGCTTGGCGTCGATGGCGGCCTTCTTGTGCTTGGTGGTCGCCCACTTGGAATGACCTGACATAATGCTCCTAGCAGTAATAAACGGATGATGTCAAACGAAACGATTGTAGGCCGTTAATCAGACATACCCGTGATGTTTTCGATTGTCTTTTTGAATCATGCGCTGGTTCGACCAGATGCATGAGGGTATCGTGCCGGTATCAGACGAGCGGCAGATGGTAGTCGGAAGCCAGCTGTGCAAACGCTTTGGCATACGCATCCCGCTGATCGGACAGCAGAATCGGCATGGTGCGCGTTTGGGCGACGATGGGCATGAAGTTCGCGTCACCGTTCCAGCGCGGCACCACATGCTGATGCAGATGGGCCGCGACCCCTGCGCCCGCTACCTCGCCCTGATTGATGCCGATATTGTATCCGTCCGGATGGGAGACGGTCTCCATCACCTTCATGGCGAGGGTGGTGGCCTTCTCGAACTCGAACAATTCGGCGTCGTCAAGTTCGGTGATGAATCCGACGTGACGGTACGGGCAAATCATGAGATGCCCGACGTTATACGGGTAGAGGTTCATGATGGCGAACACGTGCGTGCCGCGCCAGGCGATGAGGCCGTCTGCGTCGGACTTCTTCGGTCCGGCGCAGAACGGACATTCCTTCGACTTGGGTTTGGTCGGACGATCCTCGCTGTTGCGCAGCACATAGGTCATGCGCTGCGGGGTCCACAGTCGTTCGACCGTGTCTTCCTGAGGTGGGAAGTCCGCCGGATCATCGACACGCACGTCAGCCATCATGTATTCCTTTACTCAGCTACAGCGGCGTTGAAGTCGTCGGCGGAGTTCACCTGGACGCGCTTGGCGATCACGGCGAGGATCTGCTCGCGAGCCTTGTCCACCGGTACGCCGTTGAGCTGGCTGCCGTCGCGGAAGCGGAAGCTCACCGCGTTGTTGTTCATGTCTTCCTCACCGACGATGAGGATGAACGGCACTTTGGACTTGGAGGCGTTGCGAATCTTCTTGCCGAAGCGGTCATCGGAGTAGTCGATCTCGCAACGGACCATCTCATCCTCGAGGGACTTGACGAAACCGGCCAGATGCGGGGCGAACTCGTCGGCAACCGGTACGCCGAGCACCTGCACGGGGGCCAGCCACGCCGGGAAGGCGCCAGCGTAGTGCTCGAGCAGCACGGCGAAGAAGCGTTCGATGGAGCCGAACAGGGCGCGGTGAATCATCACCGGACGCTGATGGGTGCCGTCCTTCGCGATGTACTCAAGCTGGAAACGCTCGGGCAGGTTGAAGTCGAGCTGGATGGTCGAGACCTGCCAAGTACGGCCGATGGCGTCACGGGCCTGCACGGAGATTTTCGGGCCGTAGAAGGCGGCCCCGCCCGGATCGGCCACGAGGTCGAGGTGGGATGCCTCGGCGACCTCACGCAGGGTACGGGTGGCCTCCTCCCAGATCTCGTCGGAGCCGACGTACTTATCCGGATCCTTGGTGGAGAGCTCCAAGTAGAAGTCGGACAGACCGAAGTCCTTGAGCAGGTTCAGCACGAAGGTCAGCAGGCTGGTCAGCTCGTCCTTCATCTGCTCGCGGGTGCAGTAGATGTGGGAATCGTCCTGAGTCAAGCCACGCACACGGGTCAGGCCATGGACCTCGCCGGACTTCTCGTAGCGGTACACGGTACCGAACTCGAAGAGGCGCAGCGGCAGCTCACGGTAGGAGCGCTGGCGCGACTTGAAGATCAGGTTGTGCATCGGGCAGTTCATCGGCTTGAGGTAGTAGTCGAAGCCGGGCTTGGTCACGTTGCCGTCCGCGTCGTACTCCTCATCGAGGTGCATCGGCGGGTACATGCCATCCTTGTACCAGTGCAGGTGACCGGAAGTCTCGTACAGACCACCCTTGGTGATATGCGGGGTCTGCACGAAGCTGTAGTGGTGCTTGCGGTGCATTTCGCGGGAGTAGTCCTCCATCGCGTTGATCACGGCAGCGCCCTTCGGATGGAACACAGCCAGACCGGGGCCGATCTCGTCCGGGAAGGAGAACAGGTCCATCTCGGCGCCGAGCTTGCGGTGGTCTCGCTTGGCGGCTTCCTCCAGACGGGTCTGGTATGCCTTGAGATCTTCCTTGCTGGCCCAAGCGGTGCCGTAGATGCGCTGCATGGTCGGGTTCTTCTCGCTGCCACGCCAGTAGGCAGCGGCTGAACGCTCAATCTTGAAAGCCTTGATGTAGCGGGTGTTCGGTAGGTGCGGGCCGCGGCACAGGTCCTTCCAGACCACATTGCCGTCACGGTCGACGTTGTCGTAGAAGCTGAGTTCCTTCTCGGAAATCTCGGTGGCGGCGGCCGGGTCGAGGTGTGCTTCCTTGTCTTCGATCAGCTCGATCTTGAAAGGCTGGTCGGCCTCTTCCTTCAGGGCCTCTTCCTCGGTCACGGAACGGCGGCGGAAGGACTGGGAGGACTTGATGATGCGCTGCATGCGCTTCTCGATGTCCTTGAGGTCTTCCGGGGTGAAGGGCTTGTCAACCTGGAAATCGTAGTAGAAGCCGTCCTTGACCACCGGGCCGACGCCGAGCTTGGCGTTCGGATAGACCTCCTGCACGGCCTGGGCCATGACGTGGGTGGCCGAGTGACGCATGATCGCGAGGCCGTCTTCGGAATCGAGCGTGATGGGCTCTACGGTGTCGCCGTCGGCAAGCGGCGTGTACAGGTCACGGTTTTCGCCGTTGAGCTTGACCGCAACGATGTTCTTGTCTTCTGCGAACAATTCGACGCCGGTAGTGGTTGCTTCCACCTCCTTTGCTTCGCCGTTGACTGTGATGGAGATGGTAGCTTGCGCCATGATTTGTCCTTTACTATCGGGGTCCGCGGTACTAATGTGCAGGCCTGGACTGGGTAATCAACGTAGGCCACGATAGGTTGGGTGTGCGACATTTGGCAAAGCCTGAACAAATACGAAAAAACCTCGCCGGAGCGAGGTTTTGGTGGAGCGGACAACGGGACTCGAACCCGCGGTCTCAACCTTGGCAAGGTTGCGCTTTACCAACTAAGCTATGTCCGCAAAGGATTCCGCCGTGAGAAGCGGATTCCAGTGGGCGATGTAGGAATCGAACCTACGACCCCTTCGGTGTGAACGAAGTGCGCTAGCCGCTGCGCCAATCGCCCGAAATCAATCGGTATTCAGTTATGCGAGCCGAATTGCTTCGGTCTACGTGGGCGATACAAGATTCGAACTTGTGACCCCTTCCGTGTCAGGGAAGTGCGCTACCACTGCGCCAACCGCCCGGGTCATGCTCCTGCAAGCGAATTTCTTCGTCTGCCTGAGAGGTGGGTACGAGAGTCGAACTCGTCTATACGGCTTTGCAGGCCGCTGCCTAACCGCTTGGCTAACCCACCGTAAGGTCTGTCAACTCATCGGACCTAGAGCGGACAACGGGACTCGAACCCGCGGTCTCAACCTTGGCAAGGTTGCGCTTTACCAACTAAGCTATGTCCGCATGTGCCTCACGAGGCTTTCCCCCGCTCAAAGCACGAGTGTTTACTATACTCACAAGCGTGTAGTTCGTCCAGCTGCGGCGTGTCGTTTCTGGTGTGCCGTTCTTGACTCCTCGCTTATGGCTGAAGCAAACATATATGACATCAAGTCCACGTTACTCTAGAGGTATGAGTGAAGATGCGAATACCCCAAGTTCGGTGATGATCGCCGCTTTCGAGGGATGGAATGATGCTTGCCAGGCGGCTTCGAACGTCGTCCGTTATCTGGTCAAGCATTACGAATCCCGTGAGATTCGCCATATAGACTGCGACGCCTTCTATGACTATCAGGTGTCTCGTCCCATGTTGTGCCATGTATCCGGTCGTACTAATCTTATTTGGCCGCAGACTACGTTCTACGAGATTGTGCTTGATGAGGGGCGTCGAATATTTGCCCAAATCGCGCCTGAGCCTAACTACCGCTGGAAGGAATACTGCAGCCAGAGTCTCGCCATCGCTGAAGAACTCGATGTGGATGGTGTGATTACTCTCGGCTCGATGTTCTCTGATTGCCCCCATACCAGGCCTCTGCCCATTTCCGTGAGCGATGGCAATTGCCAATGTGAGGGAGACCGGGAATACAACGGTCCTGTGGGCATCCCCACCGTGCTGGATATTTTCGCTGCGGAACGTGGCATGTTCCATGCCTCCATGTGGGTTTGCATCCCCCAATATCTCGGCAGCGACGAATGCGCGGCGGGCACCATGCGCCTGCTTGATGCTTTGGGGCATCGCATCGGTTTCTCTTTTGATGTCAGCGAGTTGGAACGCAAGGCTGAGCAATGGAAATCACAGGCATCGGTACTAGTGCGTTGCAACGAGCAGCTGCAGGATTATGTGACCCATCTTGAGCATGATTATGACCTGAAGCAGAAGGCCGACGCCGAGGCCTCGCTGGGCGCGCCCCAAGCGGAACAGCTCGTCAAAGAGGCCGAGGCGTTCCTACGCCAAATGGGTAGCTGACCTGAGAATACAATAATGCTCCCACCGGCGAGAGCTGTCGGCATAGCCGACTGAGGGCGGCCACTGGGTATTCCAGACAGAACCACCTTCAGACTCGCAAAGCGAGCCAGCTCCTGCCAGCGGGAGCATTATTGACGATGCAGTGTTTCTTTAAGCCGCTGCGGCCACTGACGGGTCGATGGCCGGCAACACACCGGCGATCAGCAGGAGGGCAACCACCACTGCCAAGGCGATGCGGTAGATGGCGAACGCCTTGTAGGAGAACGTGGAAACGAACTTCAGGAATCCGATGATCACGATGTAGCCCAGAATAAAGCTGATGACCATGGCGATCAGTGTGGGACCCCAGCCGGGGAACATCGCATCGGTCTTGTAGTCCTTGACAGCCTTGACGGCCTCAAGCAGACCGGAACCGAATACGGCGGGAATGGCCATCAAGAAGCTCAAACGCACAGCGGCCTCACGCTCATAGCCAAGCGCACGGCCCACGGTGATGGTGCCGCCCGAACGGGAAACGCCAGGAATCAGGGCCATGGACTGACCTAGACCAAAGAGGAACGCATCACGATACGTCATATCGTCCATGGTCTTGGTCTGCTTGGCGCGGGCATCCACAACCCACAGCAGAATGCCGAACAGCAGCAGCACGGTCGCGGTGATCCACAGGTTACGCAGCGTGGTCTCGATGACGTTCTGCAGAGTGAAGCCAAGAATCACAATCGGAATCGAGCCGACGATGATATTCCAGCCGAGCGTGGCATAGTTGTCGCCACGGCCCATGCGGGCCTTCCAGTCCTTGCCGTTCTTGCCGAACAGGCATGTGAACCAGTGAGTAAGAATATTGGCGATGTCATGGCGGAAATACAGAATAACCGCCAGCTCAGTACCAATCTGGATGATGGCAGTGAACGCAGCGCCGGGGTCGGAGCCCAACATCAAATCACCGACGATGCGGATATGCGCGCTGGACGATACCGGCAGATACTCGGTAAGTGCCTGAACGATGCCGAGAACAATCGCTTGGAAGAGGTTCATAATTCCTCGAGATTTCTCTATACGTAATGTGTTATGACGTTGAACACCCTACCGGTTGGGGTGTAGAACAGCACTAGGAATTGGTAACATGCACGGCTTCTACAATGAATACGAGTGCAAAACGTCACAACCATGCTGGAGGGAACGGCTATGAGTACATATCGTAAAAGCAGGGCTTTTGCTCCTCAGGGATTCTTCGAATGCGAAGGACGCGGACTGCAATGGTTGGGTGCCGCGCATGCGCAGGGTGGCCCGCGTGTGGTGCAGGTCTATGACTGGGGCAAAGACTATCTCGACATCGAGCGAGTGAACAGCTCCTCCCCCACGGCCAAGGCCGCATTGGAATTCGGCGCGGCGCTCGCACGCATGCATGATGCCGGTGCCGAATATTTCGGTTCTGCGCCGGAAGGATATGACGGCACATGCTACTTCGGGCCATTGCAGGATCCGGTAAAGATGGATACCGGCGAATGGACCGATCCCATCAGCTACTTTGCTGATGGCCGTCTGCGCCCGATGGTCGAGCTTGGCGTCAAGCGCGGTGAACTTGACCAGCGTGATGTCGATCTGACGGAAAAGGTAATCGAGGCATTGCCTGACATCATGGGCCGTGCCGCCGAAGACAAGCCAGCCCGCATCCACGGTGATTTGTGGAGTGGCAATGTGATGTGGACTGCTGATTCCGGACAGACCGAGGCCGTGCTCATCGACCCGGCGGCACATGGTGGTCACCGTGAAGAGGATCTGGCCATGCTGCACCTGTTCGGTATGAGTTATTTGACGCAGATTACCGAGGGCTATCAGTCGGTGCATCCGCTGAAGGCTGGATGGCAGGATCGCATCACGCTCTGGCAGCTCTATCCCATTGCCGGCCATTGTGTGTTCTTCGGCGGCGGCTACGTTAGCGAATATCGCTCCATGTGCCGCTCACTGCTGAAATAGTTAGCGGACTTGGCATCCCTCTCTGAAGGGAGCTGTCGTCGCTAGACAACTGAGGGGGAGCTTGCGGATGTACCCGAGCTCCCCCTCAGTCAGCTTCACGGCCAGTTCCCCCCACCTCGGAGAGGGGCGCCAAGAACGAATCAGCTCAAGGCATCCTTTAACTTGCTAAAGAATCCCTTCTTCTGACCGGTTTGCGGACGGGAAGCCTGGGAGACGTGCGTGGCATCGGAATCATGCGAGGCGGCGAACTGTTCAATCAGTCCCCGCTCGGACTCGCTGAGCTTGGTGGGAATCAGTACGTTCACATGGGCAACCAGATTGCCGCGCTCATCCTTATTGCGAATATTGGTAACGCCCAGACCCTTCAACGTCACCGTGTCCTCAGGCTGGCAGCCCGCCGGAATGGATACGGTCTGCTCGCCGTCAAACGTATCAATGGACAGATCGTGTCCGAGCACGGCCCAGCTCATCGGAACCTGAATCCAGCAATGCAGGTCATCGCCGTCGCGGGTGAACTGCTTATCTGCCTTGATACGAATATCAATGTACAAATCGCCGGCAGCGCCGCCGCCCTCACCGACTTCACCCTGGTTGGCCAAGCGCAGTCGAGCATTGTCGTTGATACCGGCCGGCACAGTGACACCCACATTACGCGTGGTGCGAACGCGGCCGTGACCCATGCAGCTCGGGCATGGATTCTGGATGATGGTGCCGTGACCCTCGCAGCGCTCGCAGGGAGCGGAGGTCATCATCTGGCCGAGCATAGTGCGCACGACCTTTTGCATGAAGCCCTGTCCATGGCAGTCCGGGCAAGTGACCGGCTGGGCGCCGCCTTGTGCGCCGGAGCCACCGCACTCCTGACACAGGGAGAACGTATTGATCTTGACGTGCGCCGTGCCGCCGAATACGGCGGTTTTCAAGTCGATGGAAGCGGAAGCCAGCGCATCGCGTCCAGGCTGTGTGCGCGGCACCGGGCCCTGTGAGCCGCCACCGAATGCGGAACCAAAGAACGTGGAGAATACGTCTCCCATATCGCCGAATCCCGCGCCGGAGAAGCCGCCAGCACCGGCGTTCGGATCGTTGGGGTCAACGCCGGAATCATACATACGGCGCTTATCCGGATTGGACAGCACATCGTAGGCGTTGTTCACTTCCTTGAACTTGTCCTCGAACTCCGGTCCCGCGATATCAGGGTGATACTTACGGCTGAGCTTGCGGTACGCCTTCTTGATCTCGTCGTCGCTCGCGTTGCGGTCGATGCCCAGCGTCTCGTAATAATCTGTCACTTGTTTGTTCCTTTGTATTCGTTGGTCTGCGGGTCATTGTGCCATAGCCTGCGGTCAGTCGCCGGAGCCGCTTTCCGAGACAAAAAAAGTGAGATACCTTGCCACTGCCCTGACCGCGGCCATGGTAGCCGCATAATCCATATGGGTTGGGCCGATGGATCCCACAAAAGCAATGGGTTCGTTGGTGCCGTCCTGATCGGGCGATGTCTCGTTGCGTTCCGAATCGTTCGCTACGGGCGAAGTACTGCGTCCGTAACCGCTACTGACCACTGAGGCATGCAAGAGTTCAGGTGTGTGGCTTTCGGAGCCAATGGATACGCCTACGCCAGTGGCGCTTGGCTCTTCGCTGAGGTTGCTCATCAGTTTCATGAGCACCACCTGCTCTTCCAGCGCGTCGAAGAGCGGTGCCAGATCGGTCAGAGAACGGGAATGCGCCAGATGCGATGTGCCGGACATATACAATTCGTTGGCGCGCTCGTCCAATGCCATCGATGCGAAGGCGTCGGCCAGGGCGTCGGCCGCCTCCCGCACTGTCTCGAATCCGGTGCCGCAACCAAGGGCGCGCACGGTTTCGGATGCGGATGATAAGGACTGACCGTTGCATTGTTCATTGACTGCACTGGACAGGCGGTTGATGTCGTCGGCCGTGGGCATGGCCGAGACGATCAGTCCGTGCTGTGCCACGCGACCGGTATCGGTGATTACCACGGCAAGTAGCGTGCTCATGGCCACTGGTACCAGCTCCACGTGGCGTAACGTCGCCTTGGATAATGAAGGCGATGCGACTATGGCAACTTGACCGGTGATTTCCGAGAGCAGTCGTGCGGAACGTTGCAGTGCGTCCTTGAGGCTGACCGAGCCGGATAGGAAACTATTGATACCGCGGCGTTGAGCTTCGCTGAGCGGCACAACCGTAGCCAGTCGATCTACAAAATAACGATATCCCTTTTCGGTGGGTACGCGACCGGCGGACGTATGCGGCTGAATCAGGTAGCCTTCATCTTCCAATGCGGCCATATCATTGCGAATGGTGGCAGAGCTGACGCCTAAATCGCGTTCCTTGGACAATGCCGCGGAGCCTACGGGCTCTTGCGAACGAATGTAATCTTCCACCACAGCGCGCAGTACCAGCATGCGACGTGATTGCGTCATGCGCGCCTCCTTATATATACATCTACAGTATGCAATCTGCTCTCTCATTGTATTAGCACTCATTGGTTTCGAGTGCTAATACGTTCGTTTGCGGCGAAGTGATGTGAATTGTGAACGCTAACAGAACACAAACTACCAAAACACGCCAAAATTGCACCATAACGTCGCAAACCATCGCTAGCATGGTAAGCGCAATGTGAGGGCGTCAAGCGCCCGGCACAAGCCGGATACGCGGCCCGACCAATTGGAAGGAAAGTAATCCATGACCGAATTCAAGGAGACCGAGCTCGACGAGCGCGCCATCAAGATGGCGAAGGCCCTTTCGGCTGACGCGGTGGAGAACGCCGGTTCCGGCCACCCCGGTTCCCCCGTTTCCCTGGCGCCCATCGCCTACACGCTGTACCAGCATTTCATCAAGCACGATCCGAACGATCCCAACTGGGAGGGCCGTGATCGCTTCATCCTTTCCGGTGGCCACGCCTCCCTCACCCAGTACGTCCAGCTGTACTTCTCCGGTTATGGCCTGACCCTGGACGACCTCAAGCACTTCCGTGGTGGCGCTGACACCCGTACCCCGGGTCACCCCGAGTACGGCCTGACCCCCGGTATCGAAATGACCACCGGCCCGCTGGGCCAGGGCTTCGCTTCCGCCATCGGCTTTGCCTACGGCGAGCGTTTCCAGCGCGGTCTGCTCGATCCGGAAACCCCGAAGGAAGACTCCCCGTTCTACCACAAGATCTGGGCTATCTGCGGTGAAGGCGATATCGAAGAGGGCATCTCCGGCGAAGCCGCTGCCCTTGCCGCCAACCAGAAGCTCGGCAACATCACCGTGATCTTCGACGCCAACCGCATCCAGATCGAAGGCGACACCAACCTGGTGCTGGCCGAGGATGTGCTCAAGCGTTTCCAGGCCTACGGCTGGTACACCGACGAGTTCAGCTTCATCCAGCCCGACGGCTCCTACAAGGAGGACGTCGAGGGTCTGGCCGACGTTATCGCCAAGGCCGAGGCCGCTGCTCCGGATCAGCCGAAGCTCATCAAGGTCGACACCCTGATTGCTTGGCCGACCCCGGGCAAGACCAACGATCCGTCCTCTCACGGCTCCAAGCTGGGCGCCGAGGCCGTTGCCGGCCTCAAGGAAGTCCTCGGCTACGATCCGGCAGAGAACTTCCACGTTGACGAAGAGGCTCTGGCTCACGCCCGCAAGGTTGCTGAGCGCGGTCTCGAGGCCCACAAGGAATGGGACGAGAAGTTCGACGCATGGCGCAAGGCCAACCCGGACAAGGCTGCCCTGTACGACCGCATCAAGGCCGGCGAGCTGCCGGAAGGCTTCGACAAGGCCATCGATGACCTTGAGGCCACCTTCGAGGTCGGAAAGGGTGTCGCCACCCGTGGCGCCTCCGGCTCTGTGCTCAATGCCATCGCTGCTGTCATGCCGGAACTCTGGGGCGGTTCCGCCGACCTCGGTGGCTCCAACAAGACCGACCTCAAGGGCGCTGCCACCTTCGCTCCGGCTGAGTGCGCCACCAAGCAGTGGCCGGTCTGCAACGAGTTCGGTCGTCAGCTGCACTTCGGCGTGCGCGAGTTCACCATGGGCTGCATTACCAACGGCATCCTGCTGGGCTCCCACACCCGTCCGTTCGGCGGCACCTTCTTCATGTTCTCCGACTACGAGCGTTCCGCCGTTCGTCTGGCCGCCCTCATGGAGATTCCGAACCTGTACGTGTGGACGCACGACTCCGTCGCCGTCGGCGAGGATGGCCCGACCCACCAGCCGGTTGAGCACCTTGCTTCCTTCCGCGCTATCCCGCAGCTTGAGGTCGTTCGCCCGGCCGATGCCTTCGAGACCGCCGAAGCCTACCGCTACTTCTTCGAGAAGAAGAACACGCTGCCGGCTGCCATGGTGCTGTCCCGTCAGGGCGTCCCGGTTCTCGCCGAGACCGCTGCCAAGGCCAAGGACGGTGTCCGCAAGGGCGCTTATGTCCTGGTCGACACCGAAGGCACTCCGGATGTCATCCTGATGGCCACCGGTTCCGAAGTCCAGCTGGCCGTCAAGGCCGCCAAGACCCTCGCTGAGGAAGGCGTCAAGGCCCGCGTGGTCTCCGTGCCGTCCCTCGAATGGTTCGAGGAGCAGGACGCCGAGTACAAGGAGGCCGTGCTTCCTGCCGGTGTCAAGGCTCGCGTCTCCGTCGAGGCCGGCGTTGCCATGCCGTGGTACAAGTACCTCGGTTCCTACGGCAAGCCTGTCTCCATCGAGCAGTTCGGTCTGCAGGGCGACGGTGCTCAGAACCTCATCGACCTCGGCATCACCGCCGAGCACGTGGTGGAAGCCGCCAAGGCCTCCATCGCCGAAGTCGAAGCCGCCAAGTGATTTCACTGCCCTCCCTCACTAGAGGGAGGGCTTAACAAGATTTGTTCCATAACGGAATATAAGGAGAAAAATAAATGACTGAAGCAACTCAGCGTACGTCCGACAACGGCGTTTCCATCTGGCTGGACGACCTGTCCCGCTCCCGCATCGAGTCCGGCTCCCTGCAGGACCTCATCGCCAACAAGAACGTGGTCGGCGTTACCACCAACCCGTCCATCTTCCAGAAGGCCCTGAGCCAGGTCGGCCCGTACGACGCTCAGCTCAAGGAGCTCGGCAAGGTTGACGTTGAGACCGCTGTCCGCGAGCTCACCACCACCGACGTGCGCAACGCCACCGACATCTTCCGCGAGATCGCTGAGGCTACCGACTTCGTCGACGGCCGTGTCTCCATCGAGGTCGACCCGCGTCTGGCCCATGACACCGAGAACACCGCCAAGCAGGCTGTGGAACTCTGGGAGAAGGTCAACCGCCCGAACGCCATGATCAAGATCCCGGCAACCCTCGAAGGCCTGCCGGCCATCACCGCCACCCTGGCCAAGGGCATCTCCGTCAACGTCACCCTGATCTTCTCGCTCGAGCGTTACGAGCAGGTCATCGACGCCTTCATCGAGGGCATCGCCCAGGCTGACGCCAACGGCCACGACCTGAAGCACATCGGCTCCGTCGCTTCCTTCTTCGTGTCCCGCGTGGACACCGCTGTCGACAAGCTGCTGGAAGCCAACGGCTCCGACGAAGCCAAGGCTCTGGAGGGCAAGGCTGCTGTGGCCAACGCTCGCCTGGCTTACGAGCTCTTCGAGAAGAAGTTCGCTGAGGATCCGCGTTGGGCCGACCTGGCTGCCAAGGGCGCCAAGGTTCAGCGCCCGCTGTGGGCTTCCACCGGCACCAAGAACGCTGCCTACTCCGACTGCAAGTACGTTGACGAGCTCGTTGCTAAGCACATCGTCAACACCATGCCGGAGAAGACCCTGAACGCTCTGGCCGACCACGGCAACGGCGCTCCGTCCATCGAGGGCACCTACGAGGAGTCCCACGCCGTCATCAACAAGCTGGCTGAGCTGGGCATCAACCTCAAGGACGTCACCGACAAGCTGGAGGCCGACGGTGTCGCCGCCTTCATCAAGTCCTGGGATTCCGTGCTGGCTGACGTCCAGTCCGGCATCGACCGCGTGAACGCCTGAGATTATTAGTCGATGCGCCTAGCGCATTAACTGGTTAGCTCACAGGAGCCCCGACCCCAACCGGTCGGGGCTCCTTGCGTTTGTTGCTACAGTGGTACGAGCACATGAGAGAAAGGCCGAACCATAATGAACAAACTTGTCGCACGCCAGCGGTTGGTCATGACCTTCACGTTCTTTTCGATGTTCTTCGGCGCGGGCAATCTAATCTTCCCACCATTCGTCGGCGCGCAAGCTGGTTTCGCAACCATGCTGGCGGCCATTGGCTTCATCGTCTCCGCGGTCGGCCTGCCGATTCTCGGCGTACTGGCGGTCACTTTCGCCGGAGGCTTCGACAAGCTCGCCGGCCGGGTCTCCCCCAAATTTGCCCTGTTCCTCGGCGTGGCGATCATGCTCACCATCGGCCCCTGTTTTGCGATTCCGCGTACGGCCACCACCTCATTCGAAATGATGGTGGCACCTTTCGTGCCGACTTCCTATGACTGGCTAGCCCAGCTTATCTACTCACTCGTGTTCTTCTCGCTTGCCTTCTTGTTCGCCCAACATCCTGAGAAACTCTCCAAAGTGCTCGGCCGATTCATGGGACCCTTACTGCTGGTGCTTATCGCGGTTCTGTTCATCGCATGCCTGGTCCACGGCATCGGCACCCCGGCCAAACCGATGGGCGATTACTCCACAAACCAAATCGCACGCGGCTTCCTCGACGGCTACCAGACCATGGATCTGCTTGCCGCGCTTTATTTCGGCATCGTGATTTCCGCGAATATCCGCGCCCAGCAAGTCGATGATGAATCGCAAGTGCAGAAGGAAACCGCGTATGCCGGGCTCGGCACCGGCGTGCTGCTTATCGTGATTTACGGCGCCCTGAGTTATGTGGGCGTGGTGTCTGGCGCCATCGCTTCTATCGACCCGGCCAAGGACACAGGTGCCACCGTACTCACCAACCTCACCTCTTCCCTGTTCGGCACGTTCGGCACCGCGTTCCTTGGCGTCGTGTTCGTCATCGCATGCCTCAACGTATGCACCGGATTGATCTGCACCTGCGCCACCTACTTCCATACTCGATTCCAGACCGTCGCCGGACGAACGCTGAGCTACCGCACTTGGCAGATCATCTTCACCGTGTTCAGCTTCATCGTGTCCAACGCCGGGCTGAGCGCGATCATCAAAGTCTCCGTGCCGGTGTTGTCCGCGTTGTATCCGATTGCCATTGTGCTGGTGTTGCTGGCGCTTACCCATAAGAAGCTTGGCGCGCGATTCCCGCGTGTCTACTTCTGGACTGTACTGCTGGTGGGCATCGCCTCCTTCGCCACTTGCATCTCCAGCCTGGCCGCCGTCTTCGGCGGTTCCATCAGTTGGCTGGACGCGGCACTGGCCATGCTCCCCCTGCAGCAATACCAACTCGGCTGGGTTATGCCGGCCATCATTGGTCTCGCCATCGGCATCGCCGATGCTCCCCGGCGGTAGTTGCCCGGTGTGCACGGAGTCTGACGGTCGGTCAGTGATAGTGGTTGTCATGTTAGCTGTCACAGCATCACGCCTATAAAGCGGCATACAGAATTCCTGTATACTGCTGGCCTTCGCTCATCTATTATAGTCATACTGGCATCATCGATAACGGCATAAGGCGGGGTACATCATGAACACCAGTGATAGACAGATAACGGAAACCGACCGGAATCGCGAGCTTGGATTGATTCCGGCCATGGTGATGGCGATCATTGCGGCGCTCAGCGGTGCTGGCGTATCGTTCGCGCCACTATATGAGCGAATCTGGGGCGGCATGATGCTGCATCCGAACTGTCCGACGATTGGCAGAATGACTTATTATCTGTCTGGCCAGGCAACTGGTGATTACGGAGCCTGCGTCACCTCGCCACTGTGGTTTCTGGCGGTGACTGCGCTGAGCGTCGTTGCAATCATTTGTCTGACTGTTGCAGGAGTACAGGGCTTTGCTCGTCATCGTCTTCGCACGGTCATCTGTGTTTTTCTTGCGGCAGTGGCCGTTGCGTTCATATTGGTGCTGAGCGCGAATACCAAAATTGTAATGTTGTGGGCGATACATGCGGCAACGTGGTTGGTTTACGCCATACTTGCCGCCTATTCGCGCAACAGCACTAGTATCCAGCAGCAGCATATAGCCGATCTGACTAATCTGACGGGTTCGGATAAGTCTGCCTCCGAGCGCGGTGGTTGGTCTCTGGTGACGCGGCTGCTGCTCGTGTGGCAAATTGGCGTGATGCCGGTGCTCGTCACCGAATACTCGGTGTCCGATGAGGTCAATTCCACCGGCGGTGTGACCATCGCTTGTGGACTTGGACTTGCGGCATATGCGCTGGTGCATCTCATCTCTATCGATATTCCACGAGATAACGTTGGTTCAGCACTGCCGACGATTCGCGATATACGACCTGTATCTGTGCATAAGCTGTTTCGGGTTATCAGTATTAATGCGTCTGCCGTAAGTCATGTATCGGTTCCTCTTGGCCTGTTTTGGGCAGTAATCACTTTTCTGACCTACAGTTACGGCACTGGCGGCCATACCGATTTTTGCCCCGCGCTGGCAGCAACGAACAATGCGGGACTTATTGCTTTTTGCACCGGTTCAGGACCTCTCATCGTACTAGCCGTTTTGCTGTACGTGCTGCCAATATTTTCCCTCGTCTCGGCCATCGCAACCGTTATGGCCACCACAGGCAGCATGAGCAACAGTCATAATTCGGCTAATTCAGCTGGTTTTCAGAATAAGGCCGCGATATTCTACCTGCTGTTAACAGCTGTACTGTCCGCCACTGCGTTCATCATCGCCTTCACCTTGGCATGACCCGATTCAGTTGCAGGTATTCCGGTACTTGTTAGCGACGTTGCGGGTATAAAGGTGCAAGTTACGGCGCACAATCGGCTCTAACTTGCACCTTTATACCTGCAATCTATGGAGTTGAGCCCGAATAGCGCTGTTCAGGTACTCCAGATCGACCCTTTATACCTGCAAACCATACGAATCAAGGCCGGCCTCATTGTCATTGCAGGTATTTTGGTGCGATAAAGACCTCATGTGGAGACGGTCCCACTCGGGCTCATATTTTTATTAGTTTCGGCGTTACGCCCCCACGCTCAGTCGATGGCATCGACAATGGGATGTAGATTTGCAGAAAGACGGGGTGCGTCGATGGTTACGGTGCCGTACAGTTCGTCGACATCGATATTCATATAAAGATATGCCGACGAGTGCGCATTAGTGGACTCGTCGGCATTGAGAAAATCAGCTCTGCCAGTAGTAGCTGAGGAAGTCGGAGAGCTTGTTGGTGGCATCCTTGAGCACTTCGATGCGTGGCAGGTAGACGATACGGAAGTGATCCGGCTCGTGCCAGTTGAAGCCGCCGCCGCGCGTGATGAGAATGCGCTTGTCATGCAGCAGATCGAGGGCGAACTGCTCGTCGTCATGTACGTTGAACTTCTTGATATCAATCTTCGGGAAGATATAGAACGCGGCCTTCGGCTTGACCGCGGTGATGCCCGGAATGGAGTTCAACGCGTCATAGATGTAATCACGTTGGTCATGGATACGGCCACCGGGCACGATATAGTCGTGCACGCTCTGATGGCCGCCCAGCGCGGTCTGCACAATGGACTGCGCGGGCACGTTCGAACAGATGCGCATGTTGGTGAGCATATTGATGCCCTCGATGTAATCCTTGGCGATGGCCTTGTTGCCCGACAAAATCATCCAGCCCACGCGGTAGCCGGCGATCATATGCGACTTGGACAGGCCGGAGAAGGTCACGCAGAACAGATCCGGAGCCATGGAAGCGATGGAAATATGCTCGAGCCCGTCCATAACCAGACGATCGTAGATTTCGTCGGAGAAAATCATGAGCTGGTGCTCACGCGCCAAGTCGACAATCTGCTGCAGCACTTCCTTTGGATACAGCGCACCGGTCGGATTGTTCGGATTGATGAGCACTATGGCCACGGTACGATCGGTGATCTTCTTACGCATATCGTCGATATCCGGGTACCAGTCGGACTTCTCGTCGCACAGGTAATGCACGGCGGTGCCGCCGGCGAGATTCACACAGGCGGTCCACAGCGGGTAATCCGGAGATGGCACAAGCACCTCATCGCCACTGTCGAGCAGCGCGGACATAGACAGGTTGATGAGCTCGCTGACACCATTGCCGGTGTAGATGTCTTCGATGGTGACGTTCGGAATGTTCTTGAGCTGTGCATACTGCATGATGGCCTTACGCGCGGAGAACAGGCCCTTGGAAGCCGAATAGCCTTCGGTTTCAGGCAATTGTTGCGCCATGTCGTAGACGACCTCGTCCGGCGTACGGAAGCCGAACGGTGCAGGGTTGCCGATGTTGAGCTTCAGTACGTGGGTGCCGGCCTGTTCCATGCGGGCCGCCTCATCAACCACTGGGCCGCGAACATCGTAGAGCACGTCATCAAGCTTGTGTGATTTGCCAAAGGTACGGCGGCGAGCAGCAGGAATTTCCGTTTCCGCCGACGTGGGAGCTCCGCTCGGTGTGTCAATATGGGAAGCGGGTTGTGCGTCGGAGTTCAATTTTGTTTCCGAGGATTGGCCACGAAGCCAGTTCGCATCGACATCAAGTTCGTCAGCCAGAAACAGCAGCACATCCTCTCGCGGCATGGTCTTGCCCGCAACATATTGGCTGATGTGGCTTTTGCCCATCTTGACACCGCGGCGTTCGGCGGCGTGCACCAGATCAACCTGCTTCAATTCCCTACTGTTCATCGCATTGCGCAGTCGTTCCGCAAACACCGATACGCTCATAGTCCCATGCCTCCAACCGGAAGTTCAATTGTCTTGTTGAACAACGGTTCAAAGCATACGCCTAGTTCAATATGTGTTCAATTTTTGGCGTGTTTACAGTGTTCGAACGGCACAGCAATTATCGAAGCTGTGACTCGATCCACTGAGCGACGCCATCCTCGTTGTTAGGAGGGCAAATCTCGTCGGCGATGGACAGCACTTTTGGATTCGCGTTGGCCACGGCCACTCCTCTGCCAGATTCGCTCATCATATTGATGTCGATGAGATCGTCGCCGAAAGCCGCAGTCTGCTCAAGCGGGACATCGAGACGATCGCACAGCAAGCGCAGCGCATGCTCCTTGTTGGCCTGAGGATTCATGAGCATCCACATCACGCCTTCGCTGATGGAGATGTCGAAGTCCGGCGGAATCAGCGCACGCAGTTCATTCCATTGTTCCGGTTCAGGGAAGATGGTGATTTTGTCTGCGATTCCATCAGGAACGTCATGGAAGTTCGTGTATTGGAAAGCCTGAGTCTTCCAATACACGCGCACATCGAAGTTGGTGTAGCGCACGTCGTTCATCACGATGCCGATTTTGAGGTTTGGCATACGGTCGAGCAGAAACAGGCAGACTTCGCAGGCGCGCTGTGAGGAGAAACCGATTTTGATGAGATGATTCTCGCTCTGCTGTGATGAGTCGGATGTCAGCATATCGAAATCGGAATTGGCCGGGTCGAAATCGATGAGGGCACCGTTGAGATAGATCACAGCATCAACGGGCAGTTTCTCGGCAAACTGCAGTCCGGTACTCACCGGTCGCGCGGTGGCGATGGCGAATTTCATGCCGGCGTCGTGAGCCCGAGCGATGGTGTCGATGCTGCGCTGGGTGATGAAACGATCCTCAAAGACCTCGGCGTCATGCAATAGAGTGCCGTCGAGGTCGGCGACCAGCAGTTCGGGGCGAGTTGTCGTCTTGATGGTTGTGGTCACAGCAGTCCCTTGCAATGGTCTCGGACGAGTTCGGCGGAGTGATGCATTTTGGCCATTTCCTCGTTGCTTAGTTCCAGTTCCACGATTTCATTGGCACCATTGGCACGCAGTTCGGTGGGCACGCCAAGGAACACGTCATGTTCGCCGTATTCGCCGTCCAGCAGCGTAGAGACGGGGACGATGCGACGCTCATCCCACAGAATGGTCTGCACTATGCCGGCCACGGTGGAAGCAATGCCGAAGTTGGTGCCGCCCTTGGCCGCCACGATTTCGTCGCCGCGGGTACGGGTCTTTTCCTCGACTTCGGCGGTGGATACGGAGGCGAAGCGGTCTTGGTTGTCAGCCAGGAAGCGAGCGAACGGCTTGCCGCCGAGCGAGACGGTGGACCACGCGGTGAATTGGGAGTCGCCATGCTCGCCCATCACGAAGCCGCCCACATTGCGCGGATCAAGGCCGGTTTCCTCGCCGATGATGGTCTTGAGGCGTGAGGTATCGAGCGCGGTACCGGTGCCAAGCACCTGGGTGCGCGGCAGGCCGGAACGTTTCCATGCGTACCAGGCCATTACGTCGACCGGGTTGGAAACCATGACGATTACGCCGTCAAAGCCCGAGGCCATGACATTGTCGACCACTTCGCCCACGAGTCCGACGGTGAAGCCGAGCTCGGCCATACGGTTGGAATTGGCCGGCGGCTTACGTCCCACGGTGATGACGACGATATCCGCGTCCTTGCAATCGGCATAGTCGCCGGCACGCACCTTGACGTGACGATCCTGGAACTCGCTGCCGTCATCGAGATCGCGGGCCTCCCCCAAAGCTTTGGCGGCAAAATGATCGATGAGCACGAGCTCATTGCACAGACCATGTGTAACGATGCTGAAGGCCGCGGTCGCACCGACCTGTCCGGTGCCCACAATGACGACTTTGTTACGGTTCATAGTGACCATAGTGCACTCCTTTGCAAGCCATGAACGATGGAAAAACTACGACCCATGACCGGTATATCGGTCATGGGTCGTGAAAAGTTTACAAAATCAATCAGCCGAGGTTGAACTTGGTCATCATGTCGAGGCCGATAATCAGAGCCACCCATACGAGGGCGATGATAACGGTCCAGCGGTTCAGGTTCTTTTCGGCGACGCCGGAGGTGCCGGCATTCTGGGTCAGACCGCCACCGAACATGTCGGACAGACCGCCGCCCTTGCCCTTGTGCATAAGGATGAGCAGGGTCAGCACGAAGCTGAGCAGCACGACGATGACTTGCAGCGTGATCTTAAGAGCGGTCACAGGGTACCTCCGAGTTGAATTTACTGTTGATAAGCATAGCGCACATATCGGAAAACCAGTGTATTACGACCGTGAAGATGTTGTTTTCAGCGCAAGACGGGCGATTTTGGACAATTCCTCGACATCCAAGGCAGCGCCGCCGATGAGGAACCCGTCCACATCAGGCTGGGAGATGAGTTCTGCCGCGTTCTTTGAGGTGACGGAGCCGCCGTACAGAATGCGTACGCTGTCCGACACCTTTTGACCGAACGTGGTCTTCAAATCATCGCGAATCGCGTTGGCTGCGTCCTGAGCGGATTGCGGGGTGGCGACCATGCCGGTGCCGATGGCCCAGACCGGTTCGTAGGCCACGATGAGTTTGGCAGCTTCCTCATCGGAAAGATCACGGGTGACATCGCGCACCTGGCCGACTGCGAAGTCGAGCTCAATGCCCTTACGGCGTTCCTCGTAGCTTTCGCCTACGCACAGTATTGGCTGCATGCCGGCGGCAAGTACGGCACGCACCTGATCGACGATATTGGCATCGTCTTCAGGATGGTATTTACGGCGCTCGGAATGTCCGACAATGACATACGAGCAGCCAAGGTGGGCCAGCATATCGGCGGATACGTCACCGGTAAAGGCGCCTTGCGTGGTCACGGATACCGACTGGGCACCATAGGTGAGGCGGAGCTTGTCGGCTTCGACAAGCACCTGCACGCTGCGCAGCGAGGTGAAGGACGGGAAAAGGGCGACCTCGCAACGCTTGAAGTCGAAATGAGCGTCGCGCAGTAGCCATACCAGCTTCTGTACAAAGTACGTGGCTTCCAGATGATCGAAGTTCATCTTCCAGTTGCCGGCTACCAAAGGAATGCGCTTGGACGCCATGATTTCCCCTCTCATTATCGTTCCTTGGCTCCCCCCAGCGAGGGGAGCCGTCAGCAAAGCTGACTGAGGGGAGCCCGACATCGCCGTAACTCCCCTCAGTCTCGCTACGCGAGCCAGCTCCCCTCGAGGAGGGGAGCCAGAATAAAACTTACTCGAGCACCTTCAGACCCGGGAGCTCCTTGCCCTCGAGGAACTCGAGGGAAGCGCCACCACCGGTGGAGATGTGGGAGAAGCCATCCTCCGGGAAGCCGAGGTTGCGCACGGCGGAAGCGGAGTCACCGCCACCGACGATGGTGAACGCACCGGCTGCGGTGGCGTCGACCAGACCCTGGGCCACGGCCTTGGTGCCGGCGGCGAACTCAGGAACCTCGAACACGCCCATCGGGCCGTTCCACACGACGGTCTTGGAGTCGACGATCTTGTCGTGGAAGAGCTTCTGGGAATCCGGGCCGATGTCCAGACCCATCTTGTCGGACGGAATGGCGTCGGCGGCAACGACCTCCGGGGCAACCGGGGTGTCACCGGCCGGGAAGCCGGCGTTCACGACGACATCGGTCGGCAGCACGAGCTCAACGCCGTTCTTCTCGGCAGTGGCGATGTAGCCCTTGACCTTCTCAAGCTGGTCCTCTTCAAGCAGGGAGGTGCCGACCTCGTAGCCCTTGGCCTTGAGGAAGGTGAACACCATGCCGCCGCCAATGACCAGACGGTCAGCCTTGTCGAGCAGATTCTCGATGACGCCGAGCTTGTCGGAGACCTTGGAACCGCCAAGCACCACGGTGAACGGACGCTCCGGGTTCTCGGTGGCCTTGGACAGGGCCTTGACTTCCTTCTCGACCAGCAGGCCTGCGGCGGCCGTCAGATCGGCGGCAACGTCGTAGTTGGAGCCCTGAGCGCGGTGAACCACGCCGAAGCCGTCGGAGACGAAGGCCTCGCCGAGGGCGGCGATCTTCCTGGCGTAGGCGGCGCGTTCGTCGGCGTCCTTGGAGGTTTCCTCCGGGTTGAAGCGAACGTTCTCGAGCAGCACGACGTCGCCATCGTTCATGGCGGCGACCTTGGCCTGGGCGTCCTCACCGTAGGTGTCCTTGGCCAGCGGCACGTTGGTGCCCAGCAGCTCGCCGAGGCGGGCGGCAACCGGGGCCAGGCTCAGCTCAGGGACGACCTTGCCCTTCGGGCGGCCGAGGTGGGCCATGAGGATGACCTTGGCGCCTTCTTCGCGCAGGGTCTTGATGGTCGGCAGAGCGGCCTTGATTCGACCGTCATCGGTGATGGTGGTGCCGTCCAGCGGAACATTGAAATCAGCGCGAACCAGAACGCGCTTGCCCTTGAGATCTCCAAGGTCCTTGAGTGTCTTCATGAATATCCTTTCCTTGACGAATTTCACGTCAAAGTGGCCAATTTTTGCCACTTTGCATATTACAGGCATTCCAGAACAAAACACCGCATTCGTCTGATGACTGAATGCGGTGTTTCGTAAGTCGTTGCATATGCTGGACGATCTTGACGGTTTGCCTCTTACCGTCCTTCGGCAGCCCGGGCCTTTTCGGTTTTCTCGGCGAGCTGGAGCAGTCGACGGATACGGCCTGCGATTGCATCCTTGGTGATCTGCGGTTCGGCAATCTTGCCGAGCTCCTCGAGGCTCTTGTCCACGTGGTCGATGCGCAGCTGGCCGGCTTGACGAAGATTGTCCGGAATGTTGTCGCCCAGCACCTCGAAGGCATGCTGCACCTTCTCGCTGGCCTCGGCGGCGGCTTTGGCGGACCTGCGCATATTGGCATCATCGAAGTTGGCCAGACGATTGGCCTTGCCGCGGGCTTCGCCGTCGGAACGCTTGCCGGTCCATTCGCGGGCGGAACGGGTGGCACCCATGAGCTTGAGCATGCGCTCGATGGCGTCGGGATCTTTGAGCGTCACGCGTTCGGAACTGCGCAGGGTGCGATGCTTGGCCTGAATGCCGAGACGACGGGCCACGCCGCACAGGGCCATGGCGGCCTCTTCGGTGGGGCAGGCGATTTCCAGGAAGCTTGCTTTACCGGGGTCGGACAGGAAGCCACGGGCCATGAAAGCGCCACGCCATGCGGCCTTAATCTGGGCGATGGAGCCGTTGACCACTTCGGCGGGAAGTCCGCGCACCTGCTGCTTGCGGCGGTCGACCAGACCGGTCTGCAGCGCAAGGGCCACCACGTTGCGGGTGACAAGCACCACATAGGTTTCCACCGGACCATTCGGAGTCTGGCGGGTCAGGTGATTGACCTCTGCCTCATGACCGAATACGTTCTTCAGGGTGTTTTGAAGCCACTCGGCTGCATCCAATGAGGTAAATACGGCTTGAATCACATACGCGTTTTGCACAGGACGCAAACCACCGCCAAAACGAATCATGGCCGCTGCTTGGGCCTTGATCGCGGCAGGCGAGTCACCTTCAAAGGCAGCCAACTCGCTTTTAACATCGTCCAGAAGAGCCAAAGATCCAACCTCCTACAGTCCCGTTCTTCTCAATGCCTTAGGCGCCTCGGCCATCAAGCAGTCGGAAGCCATCGGCTTTCTGTGATACCTAATCTGGTGGACAACCGAACCCGTTTGATATATATTTTGGGCTTTGTTTTCTCGCAGTGTGGTCACTCAGGATGAGCGTCGATGGTGTTGTTCCCGCGCCGAAACGGTGACGTTCAGGCCGTGTGCGCGTAGTCGGCGAGCCAGTTCTTCGCTCATCGCGACCGATCGATGCTGGCCTCCGGTGCAACCTATGGCAATGGTCACAAAGTGCTTGTCTTCCTGGGCATATCCTTCGATGGCCGTTTCAATGGCGCGTTCATAGGAATCAAGGAATTCCTTGGCGCCTTTGCTGGACAGCACATAGTCGGCGACGGGTTTGTCGGCTCCGGTAAGCTCGCGCAGGCTGGGCACCCAGAATGGATTGGGCAGGAACCGGACATCGGCCACGAAATCGGCATCTATAGGCATGCCGTATTTGAATCCGAAGCTGAAGATGTGCACGGCCACGGTGGTGGGCCCGGATCCCAACATTGTCTCGTAGAGCTTGGTGGACAGCTGATGGATGCTCAAGGAACTGGTGTCGATGACCCAATCGGCCCGCTCTTTGAGGTTTTCCAGTAGATGGCGTTCCTCGAGAATGCCATCGATAAGACGGTTGCCGTGCTGCAATGGGTGCGGGCGGCGGACGGATTCGTATCGTTTGATAAGTATGTCGTTGCTGGCATCAAGGAAAAGGATGCGGGTTTTGACACCGAGATCATCCAAGTGGCCGAGCACGGCTGCCAGATCGTCAAAGTAGCTGCGGGAACGTACGTCAATGACTGCGGCGAGCTTGTGAACGCCGCTGTCTGACCCGGAGGTCGTCATCATATCGACAAGAGGAACCAGCAATTTAGGCGGCAGGTTGTCGACTACGTACCAGCCCATATCCTCCACCGAATCGGCGGCACGGGAACGGCCTGCGCCGGACATACCGGTGATGAGCAATACCTCGAATGCGTCGGCCGGATTGGGCTGATTATCCGCAGCGGCGGAATCGGAATGGGTGTCGACCTTATTTTCCGAATCGTGGATGGAAGATGGCTGACTCATCACAATGCCTCCTCGAGCGCGTTGCGCATCGCGATTTCCAGATGATCGTCCTCGGTGGTGGTGCCTTGCAACCGCTTGTCGGCGTCACTGGGCGGATCGTCGTCCCATATGCCGGTCATCAGCAGCACTTGGATAAGTGCCTGATACAGCAGCATTTCCTCGCCGCCAATGGCGCGGCCACCGTGGGCCCGCCATGCTTGCATGAGTTTGGTGGGACGTGGATTGTATACCACGTCCAGCAACAGGCCAGAATACGGTTCCGCGTGCGATGCGCTGTCTGTGTTGATGACATTCGCGATGCCGTTTGCCGCCAAACCGGGAATGGTATTGATGACATAGGTGGCGGTGCGTGCGGCGTTGAGCAGGGCCGACGTGTCGCTCAGTTCGATTTCGTCGTACGGGTTATGCGTGTTGATGAATTTTTCGGCCACGGGCTTCAATCCGGCGTTCTTACCGGGATGCCGTGCGGCGACGGTGATATGGCCGATCTCCGGCATCATGCAGCACGCAGCCAATGCCGAGGTGGCGGTGTTGCCGTTGCCGATGATGAGGGCTGTGCCGGCGCGATCGCCCGCATGATGGTTGCCGAGCTCCCGGTTGATATGGTCGAAGGCGAGTTGGATGCCGATGACATCGGTGTTGTACAGTTTGATGGCCGGCTTTCCGTGAGGCCAGGCCGGATCATCGGTGATGTCATTCCAGTCGAACACCGCGGTGTTGGCCACCCTGAGTTCCTTGGCCCACAGGTTCTCCGGGGTGCCGTACGGCTGGATGGTGCGTTTCAGTGGCATGGTCAGGCTCAGGCCGGCCCAAGTGGAGTCAAGACCTTTGAGGAAAGCATCAAGGTCATCCTCCCCCGCCTCGTGCTTGTCATACAGCCAATCATTGAGATTCAGCGACCGGTAGGCCGCGTTATGCAGTACCGGAGACAGAGAATGCGCAATCGGTTTGCCAAGTACTGCGCAGCGATGGTTGGCCATATCCCCTCCTTGAATATCTTCTTCCATGCTAGCCGACATCTTGTCGTGGTGTTGTCACGCTACGCAATCCGTAATCGAAAATTCATGCCGAGTGGCGGCACCGGCTCCGGGAAGGAGATTATCGCGACTGTGTATGGGAAACTGTCATGGGCTGTTGCCGCACTGGCTCCCCACAGAAGGGGAGCTGTCACGAAGTGACTGAGGGGAGGTCCCGAAGAGAATCAGCTGAGTCTGCCTACTCGTCATGCAACGCGGCATACAACGCCTCGGCCTTGGCGTGGCCAACACCTTTGACCTGCTCGAAGTCCTCGACGCTGGCCACACGCATGGCTTTGACCGAACCGAAATGATTGAGCAGCCGTTTCTGATAGCTCTCTCCAATACCCGGAATCTCATCGAGCGCACTGCGCAGCGCGCCTTTGCGGCGCTGCTGGCGATGGTAGGTGATCGCGAATCGATGCGATTCGTCACGTACGCGCTGCAGCAGGTACATGCCTTCGGACTGGCGTTTGAGGATGATCGGATAGTCATCATCCGGCACCCATACCTCTTCGAGGCGTTTGGCCAAGCCACAGACGGCCACATCATCCACGCCGCAATCCTCGAGAGCCTTGGCCGCGGCCATGACCTGTGGTTTGCCGCCATCGACCACCACGAGATTCGGCTTGTATGCAAAGTGATGACGATTCGTGTTCTGCTGGACCACAGACGAATCGGCAAATGATGAGGCATCGGTAATTGCTGCCGGCGTCGTACTGCTGGTGCCATTTGCATCGGATACGGATTGTTCCTGCTGTTGCTCAGCCTTGGCCGCGCGCTGCTCCGCGTCGATGCTCTCGCCGGAATCCCCGGCGATATTGCCATGCTTGAAACGTCGCGTCAGCGTCTCGTAGAGCGCGGAGAGATCGTCCACTGCTCCTTGCCCGTCCTTGCCGCGAATGGAAAAACGACGGTATTCGGATTTCTTGGCGATGGCGTCCTCGAACACCACCATGGAAGCCACCTGGAAGGCGCCACCCACGGTGTTCGAAATGTCGTAGCATTCGATGCGCAACGGCGCCTGGTTCAGGCCCAGGGCCTTGGCCACGTCGTTCATGGCCTGGGTGCGTGCGCCCATATCGGAGATGCGGCTCATCTTGCTGCGCTGCAACGCCTGGCTGGCGTTCTCGTTGGCGCGATCCATGAGCTGCTTCTTGTCGCCTCGGGAGGCCACGCGAATGGTCACCGTTCCCCCGCGCTGGTCGGTCAGCCAGCTTTCGAGTTCCGCGCGACGGGACGGTTCGATCGGCACGATGATTTCGCGCGGCACAGGCGCAATGGGAGCCAGCAGATCCACGCGGCCGGTGGTTTCCTGACGGGTGTTGCGTTCGCGGGTGGCTTGGGCGCGAGCAATCGCGTCCGTGGCCGTAAGGGTTTGCGTGGAGCCGATGGCTTCGCGACTGGTGGAAATGGTTGCAGCGCCACCCCCAGTCACGCTTCGCGTGCCAGCCCCCGCCAGCGGGAGCACGGCTGCATTTTCGCCCCCGCTAGCAGGGGCTGTCGGCGCAGCCGACTGGGGGTGGTCATTCCCTGCCTCATCCGAATACACCTGCACCAGAAGATCCGCCATCAAGTCAGTATCAGCGATGTCCTCGACCCGTTCGACGCTCCAGTTGCGTTCGCCACGAATCGAACCCGCGCGTACATAGAAAGCGTGCACGGAAGCTTCCAATTCGTCGCTGGCAAAGCCGAACACGTCGGCATCCACGTCCTGATCGAAGACGACGGCGTTCTGCTGCACCACGGTCTCCAACATCTGAATCTGATCGCGCAGACGTGCCGCCTTCTCGAATTCAAGCTCGGCGCTGGCCTCTTTCATGTCGCGGGTCAACTGCGCGATATACGGCCGTCCAAGGCGTCCGGTCATGACGCCAACAAGTTGTTCGCACAGCCGTCGATGTTCGTCCGCTTCAATCTGATTCACGCAGGGAGCCGAGCATTTGCCGATAGAGGCCAGCAGGCAGGGCCGGCCGGTCAGCTGAGCTTTATGAAATACATTCGTGGTGCAGGTACGTACCGGAAAGGTGCGCAGCAGCCGATCGAGGCTGTGCCTCAGCTCCCACACCTTGGCGTATGGGCCGAAGTAACGAGTATCGCGGCGTTTGCGCGACCGCGTGACCCACACGCGGGGAACCCGCTCCCCCGTGCTGACCGCCAGATACGGATAGGTCTTGTCGTCGCGGAACTGCACGTTGAACCGCGGATCGAACTCCTTGATCCACGTGTACTCAAGCGTCAACGATTCCAACTCAGTGGCAACAACCGTCCACTCCAGACTGCGTGCCGTAAGCACCATGGTCTGTGTGCGCGGATGCAGCAGATACAGTGGCTGGAAATAATTGGTAAGCCTATTGCGCAGGTTCTTGGCCTTGCCTACATAAATGACGCGCCCTTCCCCATCGCGCCACTTATACACACCAGGCTTGGCCGGAATGTCCGAAGTCTTAGGCCGAAACAGATCACGAGAATCCCCCAGCAAAGGCGCCCCATTCGCATTCACCTTCGCCGCAGCTGCGCTTTCTTCGGCTCCTGCACTAGAGCTTTCCGGCATCAACGCCGCCGCAGTCTTGCGCCACTCGTCCGGACTATGCCGCTCGATATCGTTCGTCATAATCCTCCTCTCGCAAGTAGCAGCAGATAATTGATTCAGGATTGGGTGGGCTGGGGTGTGCGTTGCTGGACCGTAAAGACTTGGCCTGAGCAGCCCGGAGCGTGTCCAGCGACGCACACCCCAGCCCACCCCAAGGTCAGCCGTAATTGAAAGGCTATAGCATCGGTTTCAGGAACTTGCCGGTCCAGGATTCGTCGCATTCGGCAACCTGCTCAGGAGTGCCCTGCGTAACGATGGTGCCGCCGCCGTCACCGCCTTCCGGACCAAGATCAATCAACCAATCGGCCTCCTTGATCACGTCCAGATTATGTTCGATGACAATAACCGTATTGCCCTTGTCCACTAGGGATTGCAGCACTTTGAGCAGCTTGTTTACATCTTCGAAGTGCAGACCGGTGGTCGGCTCGTCGAGGATGTACACGGTCTTGCCGTCGGAACGGCGTTGCAGTTCGGTGGCGAGTTTGACGCGCTGCGATTCACCGCCGGACAGGGTGGGCGCGGGCTGGCCGAGCCGGATGTATCCGAGGCCGACGTCCACCAAGGTCTTCAGATATCGGGAAATGCCGGTGTAGGCCTTGAAGAAGTTGGCTGCCTCTTCGATGGGCATATCGAGAATATCGGAAACGGTTTTGCCGTTGTACGTGACTTCGAGGGTTTCACGGTTGTATCGTTTGCCGTGGCAGGTCTCGCATTCCACGTAGACGTCCGGCAGGAAGTTCATTTCGATCTTCAGCGTGCCGTCGCCGTGGCAGGCTTCACAGCGGCCTCCCTTGACGTTGAAGCTGAATCGGCCGGGGCCGTAGCCGCGCACCTGTGCTTCGGGGGTTTTGGCGAAGAGTGCACGAATCTTGTCCCACACGCCGGTATAGGTGGCTGGGTTGGAGCGTGGAGTGCGGCCGATCGGGTTCTGATCGACGTGGATCACTTTGCGCACCTGGTCGACGCCTTCGACGCGCGTATGCTTGCCGGGCACGATGCGTGCGCCGTTGAGCTTGTCGGCGAGCACCGGGTAGAGGATCGAGTTGACAAGCGAGGATTTGCCGGAGCCGGAGACACCGGTGACCACGGTGAGCACGCCGAGCGGGAAGCTCACGTCGATGTTCTTGAGGTTGTTCTCACGTGCGCCTACGACCTTGAGCATCTGGGTCTTGCGCACCTTGCGGCGCTTGGCGGGCACGGCGATTTCGCGACGGTGGGCGATGTAGTCGCCGGTGATGGAACGCTTCGCCTCGATGAGATGCTTGGCTGGGCCGGAGTAGATGACTTCGCCGCCGTGTTCGCCGGCTCCGGGGCCGATGTCGACCAGCCAGTCGGCCTGACGGATGGTGTCCTCATCGTGTTCGACCACGATCAGCGTATTGCCAAGGTCGCGCAGCTGGTGCAGGGTTTCGATGAGTCGTTCGTTGTCGCGCTGGTGTAGGCCGATGGAAGGCTCGTCGAGCACGTACATGACGCCGACCAGACCGGAGCCAATCTGCGTGGCGAGTCGGATGCGCTGCGCTTCACCGCCGGACAGGGTGGCTGCCGCGCGTGAAAGGGTCAGGTAGTCGAGTCCGACGTCATTGAGGAAGCCGAGGCGCGCCTTGATCTCTTTCAGGACTTCGCCAGCAATCATCTGTGCCGAGCCTTCGAGCTTGAGCCCGTTGACCCAGGCGAGTTCGCGCACGACGGGCATATCGCACACGTCGAAGATGGATTTGCCATCCACGGTGACCGCGAGCACTTCGGGCTTCAGGCGGCGGCCTTGGCAGACCTGGCAAGGTACCTCGCGCATGTAGGACTCGTAGTATTCGCGCATGGACTGCGAGTCGGTTTCGTCGTGGCGGCGCATCAGCGTGCGCACCACGCCCTCAAAGCCGGTGGAGTATTCGCGCAGGCGACCCCAACGGTTGCGGTAGGAGACGTTGACTTTGAAGTCATGGCCGTAGAGGATGTCGTGCTTGACCTCGGCCGGCAGATCCTTCCACGGGGTCTTCATGGAGAAGCCCATTTCCTTGGCCAGACCTTCAAGGATGTGGCCGTAGTACTGGGAGGTCATCTTGGTGCCGCTCCACGGCTCAATGACACCGTCGGCCAGGGATTTATCCGGGTCGGAGATCACGAGCTCCGGGTCGATTTCGAGTTTGAAGCCGAGACCGGTGCAGGCCGGGCAGGCGCCGTAGGGGGCGTTGAAGGAGAACGTGCGCGGTTCGACCTCATCGAGTTCGAGCACATGACCATTCGGACAGCTGCGGTGTTCGGAGAACGGGCGGCGGCGCGCGGGGCTGCCTTCCTCCTCGTCCACGAAGTCGATGACGATGCTGCCATTGGCGAGCTTCAGCGCGGTTTCCACCGAGTCGGTCAGGCGCTGGCGGATGCCGTCCTTGACCACAAGTCGGTCGACCACCACTTCGATGGTGTGCTTCTTCTGCTTGGTGAGTTGGATGTCGTCGGACAGCTGCTTCATTTCGTCGTCGATGAGCGCGCGGGCATAACCGTCGGAGCGCAGCAGTTCAAGCATATCCACGAACTCGCCTTTACGGCCCTTGACCACAGGAGCGAGAATCTGGAATCGCGTGCGTTCCGGGTAATCGAGCAGGGTGTCGACGATTTGCTGCGGGGTCTGGGAGGCGACCGGCTCGCCGCATTCGGGGCAGTGCGGAATACCGGTGCGGGCGAATAGCAGTCGTAGGTAATCGTAGATTTCGGTGATGGTGCCGACGGTCGAACGCGGGTTGCGGTTGGTGGTCTTCTGATCGATGGAGACGGCTGGGCTCAGGCCTTCGATGAAGTCGACGTCGGGCTTGTCCATTTGGCCTAGGAACTGGCGGGCGTAGGCGGACAGGGATTCGACGTACCGGCGCTGGCCTTCGGCGAACAAGGTGTCGAACGCGAGCGATGATTTGCCGGAACCGGACAGGCCGGTGAACACGACCATGCGGTTGCGCGGAATCGCAAGATCCACGTTCTTCAGGTTGTGCTCTCGTGCGCCCTGAATGGTGATCTTGAGGTCGTTTGGGATGTGCGAGATGTCCGCTACCAGCGAACCGTCATGCTCGACGAGCGGCGCTTTTTTGATTTCGCGGCTCAGGAATGAGTCGCTGGTCATCACCTTTTCCACGATGACTTCGCCGTTCTTGCCCTTGCCGGTTTTCGCGCCCGCTCCGCCAGTTGCGCGCTTTGTGCCAGTCTGCGCTGCCGCCACAATCCCCGCCTTCCGTCTCGCTGTTTTCCACGTGCATCACACCGCACGCATCAAAGCCTGCCCCAAGAATACCCGAACACACGACCAAATTCGAACACATGTTCGATGGGTGTGTCCGGCGCGGCAGATGGCACAAAACGGAACATGGTGGTAGTAGTGGGATAAGCATCAGTACGTATATACGAGGAGAATGCCATGATCAATGAGGAATACAAGGCCATGCTTGGCGGCAAGTCCGTGATTCGCGAGCTGAGCGAGTATGCCACGAGCCGCGGTGCCGAAATCGGCTACCAGAATGTGTTCGATTACAGTCTTGGCAATCCCTCCGTGCCAGCCCCGAAATCCTTCGCCGACGCCATGATTGACCTCTATGAGAACGGCGACCCGGTGGCCATCCACGGCTACTCCCCCTCGCTTGGCATTCCGTCCTTCAAAGAGACGGTCGCTGAGAACCTCAACGAACGTTTCGGCATGGCATACACCGGCAACCACATCTTCCCGACCACGGGCGCGGCGGGCGCGCTGTCCCACGCGATGCGCGCGGTGACCAAGCCAGGCGACGAGATCATCACCTTCGCCCCCTACTTCCCCGAATACCAGCCGTATGTCAAGGGCACCGGCGCCAAGCTGACCATCGTGCCGGCCGACACCGAGAACTTCCAGATCAACTTCGAGGCGTTCGAGGCCGCGCTCAACCCGAACGTGCAGGCCGTGCTCATCAACACCCCGAACAACCCGTCCGGCGCGGTGTATTCGGCGGACACACTCAAGCGCCTGGCCTCGATCCTGACCGCCAAGCAGACCGAATACGGCCACGACATCTTCCTGATCAGCGATGAACCGTACCGTGAGATTCTGTTCGACGGCGGTACCCAGCCCTATCCGGCCAGCTTCTACGCGAACACGCTAACCTGCTACTCCTGGTCGAAGTCACTGAGCCTGCCGGGCGAGCGCATCGGCTACGTGGCCGTTAACCCGGACGCGACCGACGCCGATCTGCTGGTGCCGATGATGGGCCAGATCTCGCGCGGCACCGGCCACAACTGCCCGCCGAGCTCGATTCAGCTGGGCGTGGCCAAGGTCATCGACCAGACCGCCGACCTCAACGTCTACGAGACGAACATGAACCTGCTCTACGATGCGCTGACCGGCATCGGCTTCGACGTGGTGCGCCCCAGCGGTACGTTCTACATCTTCCCCAAGGCGCTCGAGGACGACGCCGTGGCGTTCTGCATGAAAGCCAAAGGATACGACTTGATCCTCGTGCCGTCCGACAGCTTCGGCGTGCCCGGCTACTTCCGCATGGCCTACTGCATCGACACCGAGAAGGTCAAGCGTTCGATCCCCGTGTTCGAGAAGTTCGCCCACGAGGTGTATGGGCTCTGAGGGCTCAGACCGTTAGTTTCTTGAATCGTCCGGTGTCGTGAAGATGCCGGACGATTTTGTTATTCCGCGTGCATCATGGACACGAATGATTGAAGTCACTAATAACTTCGTGAAAAGGTATCGCCTTTGCGTGGAATCATCGTTAGATTGGCGAGAGGAAAATCTGTCAATCATATAAAACGGAAAACATCGTGACCGCGCCGAACACGCCCGCCGAAACCTCCGACCAGCCCAGCAAACCCGCCAACTCCGGCAAACTGGAGGTCTCCGACCTCATCACCATCGGCATATTCGCGGCCCTGTACTTCGTGATGGTGTGCATCGCCACGCTGGTAAGCACCCTGTTACCGGCGGCTTCGGCTCCATCTTCCTGCCTGCCATTGCAGCCCTCATCTCCGGCTGCGTGTACATGCTGCTGGCCGCGCGACTCGGCAAGTTCGGCGGCATCACCGTCATGGGCGTGATCATCGGCCTGTTCCTTTTCATTTCCGGACATTTCGTGCTTTCGTTTATCGCCAGCATCGTATTCCCGGTGGCCGCCGATCTCATCGCCAGCGCCGGCAAATACAAGAGCAAGGCGCTGCTGCTCGTCAGCTATGTGGTGTTCTCCTACGGCCTGACCGGCCCGATTCTGCCCTTGTGGTTCATGAAGGACGCCTACGCGGCGAGCCTTCAGGCGCGTGGCAGGGACGCGGCATACATCGATGGCGTGTTCGACAACATCAACACCGGCACGTTCTTCATCTCCATGATCGCGATTCTGGTATGCGCGATTCTCGGCGGCTGGTTCGGTCAGCGCATGATGAAGAAGCACTTCATCAAGGCCGGTATCGCCTGATGAATTCTGCCCGCCGGTTGGTGCGACTGCATCGTCAATCTTGAAACCGGCCATTTCGATGCCGATGGTTCTAACGTCGGTAACTCCATCAACTCTGCAAACTCCACCAACGTCTCTGAAAGGAACAATCAATGACTTCCGCAACCGCCACGGATTCCACGTCCTTCGACATCACTGACTGGCTTGGCGAATGGGAAAGCTTCGAGCATTACATCGACTCGGGCGACGCCACTATCCAACAGACCTGGGAAGCCGACGAACAGGCGGTGCTTGCCAACCCGAAGATGGCTCTGATGGCCGCACGCGGCATCAAAACCTTCTGGTCAATGGCCTGCTCCACCACCAGCCCGGAAAATATCATTCATATCGGCTACTGGCGTGTGAATGAGCCGGCCGCCGATTCCGATACGAGGTTCCGGTGGCTCTTGGCTGATTATTTTGACAGTCAGCTGTTGCGATTGATTTCGATGTCGGTGACGGTGAGGTTGGCCTCGTTGATCAGGTTGAAGAGGATGACTTCAGCCAGTGGACCGGGCTGCATGAAGGTGTGCTGCTTGTCTTCGGAAACGTAATCGTGGCTGTCGCGGTAGAAGGCGGTGTCGATGCCACCTGGATAGATGGCGACCACTTTGACGCTGGTGCCCTTGTATGCGGCCTGCAGACTCTTGGTGTAGCCCTTCTCGCCCCACTTGGTGGCGCAATACACGCTCTCGTTCGCATTGCCACGCGTGGCGGCAGTACTCATGATCTGGGCGATTTTCACGTCGCGTTCGCCGCAGACCTTGAGGGTTTCCACGGTCCACAGGATCATACCTTTAAGACCCTTGAGGCATTTGTCGACGTCGGCGGCTTCGTAAGCGGTGGGTACTTTGAACGAGGGCTGACCGGCGTTGTTGACAAGCAGGTCGATGTGGCCAAGTGAGGCGATATCCGCCACGGATTCCTTGACGAACGCTTCATCCGTGATGTCGCCGATGTAGGCACGGTAGGAATCAGCGGGCCATTGTGCGGTGAGCTCGGCCTGGCGTTCGGCGTTGAAATCGATGCCGGCTACGAGCCAGCCTTTGTCGATGAGCTGGCTGGCTAGTTCGTAGCCGAGGCCCAAGGCACTACCGGTGACGATGGCGATGCTCTTGCCTGTTGTGGTGGCCATGGCAGGTGACTCCTTTGCTTTTCGTTAGGTCACTCCCCTCAGCGAGGGAGCCAAGATGGGACTATTCTTCGGCAACCAGATCCAAATAACTATCATTCCAGAGGTCTTCGTCGCCGTCAGGCATGAGCAGCACGCGCTCGGGGTTCAAAGCTTCGACGGCACCCTCATCGTGGGTGACGAGCACGATTGCTCCCTCGTACTTGGCGATGGCCTTCAAGATCTCCTCGCGGGAGGCCGGATCAAGGTTGTTGGTGGGCTCGTCGAGTAGCAGCACATTGGCGCGCGAGGTGACCAGCGTGGCCAAGGCCAGACGGGTCTTCTCACCGCCGGATAGCACATGAGCCGGCTTCATCGCGTCATCGCCGGAGAACAGGAACGAGCCGAGAATAGAACGGGCCTGTGTGTTGTCGAGCTCGGGAGCCACGTGTTGCAGGTTCTCTAATACAGTGGCGTTCAGATCCAACGTATCGTGCTCCTGCGCAAAGTAGCCGATTTTGCAGCCGTGACCGTATTCCACAGAACCGGTGTCCGGTTCCTCGATGTGGGCCAGTAGACGCAGCGTAGTGGTCTTACCGGCGCCGTTGTAGCCGAGAATCACCACACGTGAGCCCTTGTCAATAGCCAGATTCACGCCGGCGAACACGATATTGGAACCATACGCCTTGGAAATATCCTTGGCCATAATCGGCGTACGACCGCACGGTGCTGGCTCGGGGAAGCGAATATCCGCCACCTTCTCGGCCTTCTGCGCCTCCGAGGTGTTCTCCAGCAGTTTCTCGGCGCGGCGCATCATGTTCTGCGCGGCCACCGCCTTGGTGGCCTTGGCATGCAGACGAATGCCTTGCTTCATCAAGCGTTCGGCCTTCTTTTCCGCCACTTCACGCTCACGGCGGCGACGCTCCTCATCAACCACGCGCTGGTGCAGATAGGCCTTCCAGCTCAGTGAATACATGTCGATCTGGCCGAGTTGCGCGTCCAGATGCCACACCTTGTTCACCACTTCATCCAGCAATTCCGTGGAGTGGGAGATGACCAGGAAGCCGCCCTCGTACTTCTTCAGGTAGCCGCGCAGCCATTCGATGGAGTCCGCGTCCAAATGGTTAGTGGGCTCGTCGAGAATCAACGTATCAGCGTCGGAGAACAGGATTCGCGCCAGTTCGATACGACGGCGCTGACCGCCGGACAGGGTGCCAAGTTGCTGTTCCATGACCTCCTGCGGTAAGCCAAGCGAAGTCGCCATGGAAATCGCCTCGGACTGTGCCGCATAGCCACCGGCCTTGTCGAAGTCCTGCATGGCCTTGTCGTAACGGTTCATGGCCTTGGTCATCACGTCCGGATCCGGGTCGGTCATTTCCTTCTCGGCCTTGCGGATACGGTTGATGATGGTGGCGATGTCACGCGCGCTCATCATGCGGTCGAGCGCAGTCTGCGTGGGATCGGAAGCGTGCGTGTCCTGAGGCAGGTAGCCAAGCTTGCCGGAAACACGTACTTTGCCGGCGGTCGGCAGCATGTCGCCGGTGATCACACGGGTCAGCGTGGTCTTGCCGGCACCGTTGCGGCCCACCAGACCAATCTTGTCTCCCTTGGCCACATGGAAATTGGTGGGATGGAGCAGGGTGCGCGCGCCGATCTGAATCTCCAGACCCTGTGCCTCGATCGCCATGCTTCACCTGCTGCTTTCCGTATAGAGTCCTGTTAAACCAACAGACCATAGTAACGGAAGCCATGAAGAAGGTGGACGACAGCATGAATGTTCATGTTTGCTATCGGCGTGACTCGGCAAACGGGCTAAAATCAATGGTGTTCGTTCGTAAGCACCGCAAAGGGGTCTGCCATGGAATACGCCGATGACGTCGATCGCCGTGAACTGTTATTGCATAGTGCCTATGACTCCGGCACGGTGCGGGATATGGAACGTCCGCTGCTGGATAAGGGCGTGCCGCTGATGCGCATGGCCGCACAGGCCACAGCCCATATTGCCGCCGGCATGCTGGATGACGAGGATCTGGCGCTCGAGGATACTTCCATCGTGCTGCTTGCCGGGGCCGGCGACAATGGCGGCGATGGGCTGTTCGCCGCCGCCGCTCTGGCACAGGAGGGTGCCAAGGTTACTGCAATAGCCGTGGGCCAGTCGTTGCATGAGGCCGGATTCGCCGCATTCGTTCGCGCTGGCGGCAAAGTCTTGGTACTTGATCCAGCCGCCGAAATTCCCGGCTGTTCGTCCGGCTTCTCCGCTGGTGAGGCGGGTGAACGCCTGCAAACCGCGGTGTCTGTGGCTCAGCGGTCGCATCTCATTATCGATGCGATGACCGGCATCGGCATCGAAGGCGCATTGCGTGGAATCCCCGCAGCGTTGGCTTCCGCCTTAGGTCTTGACGGTGAGGTCCCTGATGAGCCGGCTCTTCCCAACCGCGAATCGTCCGGTGACTTTCCGCTGGTGCTCGCGGTGGATACGCCGTCCGGCATCGGGGTCAACGACGGTTCGGTGCCCGGCCCGTACATTCCGGCTACGGTCACGGCGACGTTTGGTGCGATGAAACCGTGCGCCGTGCTGCCTCCCGCAACGTTCTCGTGTGGTCGTATCGAGTTGGTCGATTTTGGATTCGATATTGACGAGCGTGAACCTGCGGTCGAAGTCGTGAACAACACCTTTGCCGCCGACTCGATTCGTCTTCCTCGTTTTGAGGATGGCAAGTATTCACGCGGCGTGGTCGGATTGGTCACTGGTTCTCAGTCCTATCCGGGTGCCGCGGTGCTGACGTCCCGTGCGGCCGCACGCGCGAATACCGGCATGGTCCGCTATCTCGGACCGGAACGTGCCCAGAATATGGTGCTTGCCGCGCTGCCGGAAGCCGTGATCGGCAAGGGACATGTACAGTCCTGGGTCGTCGGCTCCGGTGTACCGGATGCCGATGCCGATGGTGCCGGCACGGATATGCAACGCGAAACCATAGCGGCCTTGCTCAAGCATTATGATGCGTCTGCTGAAGACGATGCCGGCAATGCTTATGACATGCCACCAATCGTGGTGGATGCCGGCGCACTTGACTTGTTGCCCGAACGTGTGCCAGGGCAGGTAGTGATTACGCCTCACGCCGGCGAGATGGCCAAGTTGCTGAATCGGCTGGAAGTGCGGCAGGATGCGGCCGAACATGCTGAGCCGCGTGAACCTTACACCGTTGACGATGTGCAGATTCATCTGTTGGCTTGTGCTCTGCGTGCGCATGAGCTGACCGGTGCGACCGTGCTGCTGAAGGGCGCGGTGACCATTGTGGTGGACGAGGATCATGTCTATGTTTCTGGCAGCGCGCCGGCATGGCTGGCCACCGCTGGTGCCGGTGATGTGCTGGCAGGTCTTACCGGTGCCTTGCTTGCCCAGCAGGATGCGTTGATTACCACAGCGGAGACCGTCGCCTCCGCGGCCTATCTGCATGGCATGGCCGCCGCAATCGCTTCGGAATCCGAGCAGCAGGGCTGGCAGGAACCGGAACTGGTGGGCCAGGAACATCATCAGCGCTTCATGACGCTCGGACACCCGATTGTAGCCGGTGACGTGATTCGCGCGATTCCCGAAGCCATCGCCGACGTAATTGCGTAGTTCTCGGCCTCGCCGAATAATATGACCTCCCTCTGATGAGGGAGGTGGATCGGCGAAGCCAAGACGGAGGGAGAGAAAAGCCTGGCAAAGGTTGAGCCAAGAATTAAACTCCATGTACCCCAATTTGGGCAATCAACCCGTACACTAATTACAGGAACCACTGAAGATAGCCCACAAACCAAGGAGCATCATGGCCAACTCCCCCATCACCGATGTGATTTTCGACTTCTGCGGCGTGCTGCTGGACTGGAATACCCGCGCATGCCTCGAAGGTAAGTTTCCCGACGACGTGGTGAACCGTATTTGTGCCAACGATGATCCATGTGGCTTTTTCCATTACGAGGATCGCATGGATGCCGGCGAGGATCTGGCCGATATCCTGCCCGACGTCCGTCGTGAACAAGGCGATGAGCTTGCCGCGATCTTTGAATATTACATCGCGCACTATGATGACGCGCTACCCTGCACGCTGCCGGGCATGGTCGAGTTGCTCGAAGATCTCAAGGCCCATGGCTACGGCGTGTGGGGGCTGACCAACTGGTCTCACGAGACGTTCCATCTGGCATTCGAAAAATTCCCGCGTCTCGAGGAACTGCTGCAGGGCACGGTGGTCTCCGGCGTGGAGAAAATGCACAAGCCCAACGCCGACATCTACGAGCTGGCTTTGAACCACTTTGGCTTGACCGCCGGCAACTGCGTGTTCTTCGATGACACCGCCAAGAACATCGTCGGAGCCAACGAAGTCGGCATCCACGGACTTCTCTTCGAAAACGCGCTGCAGGCACGCGAATCCCTCGCCCAGCTCGGAGTACGGCTATAAACCCTTCTCCCGACTATCCCTCAGGCTATAAATAGACCTTATGACACTGCTGCAGCTGAAATACATCGTCAAAATCGTCGAATGCGGCTCGATGAACGAGGCATCCCACGCTCTGTACGTCTCCCAGCCGGCCCTGAGCTCGTCGGTCAAGGAACTGGAGAACGAGCTGGGCATCGAGATTTTCACCCGCTCCTCGCAGGGCATCGCCCTGACCGTGGACGGCGCGGAATTCCTGACCTACGCCCGTCAGGTGCTTGATCAGGCCGATCTGCTCGAAGAGCGTTACAAGCACGCCAAGCCGCGCAAGCAGCTGTGCCAGGTCTCCACCCAGCACTACATGTTCGCCGTCGAAGCGTTCGTGGAGATGATCAACTCCATCAAGTCCGACGAATACGAGTTCACCATCCGCGAGACCCGTACGCGCGACATCATCAACCAGGTCGCCAACATGCAGTCCGAAATCGGCATCATCTACCTGTCCGATTTCAACAAGGATGTGATCGGCAAGCTCCTGCGCGAGAAGCACCTCGAATTCCATCCACTCTTCCGTGCGCCGCTGCACGTGTTCATCTCGCGCAACAACCCACTGGCCTCCAAGAAGGTCATCACCATGGAGGACCTCAAGCCATACCCGTTCATCCAGTACGAGCAGGGCGAGGAAGGCTCGTTCTACTTCTATGAGGAAGCGGTCTGGCCGGAGTACTCCCCCAAGCAAATCAACGTGACCGACCGCGCCACGATCCTGAACTTCATCATCGGCCTCAACGGCTACACAGTGTGCACCGGCATCGACAACGGCGACCTCAACAACGAGAAGATCGTCACCGTGCCGCTCGACACCGATGAGACGATGCTGGTCGGCTGGATCACCAACGAGCGCTCCAAGCTCTCCAAGGCCGCCGAAACCTACCTCACCAAGCTCAAGTCCGTAGTCGCCGATCACGGCTACAAACTCATTGATTAGGAGTAAGTAAAACAGGCATGGTCAGCAGTGAGATACACTGCGATTAAGCCAACCCCGCTGGGGGAAATGGAAGTAAGAGCCGGACGCCCTGAGTATCTCAGGGGCCGGCTCTTGCGCTATTGAGACTGACTGGCAAAACCAGTTTGATGGCCTCCGACTACTTGGCCGAGATTACCGACGTGGCGGCTGTCGCGGCGAAGCCTTTGAGCACTTCGATCATCACGTCGCGATCTTCGACATCAATGTTGCGGGCCGCGGCGAGCATAACCGGCAATGACTGTGTCAAATGCGAAGTGAGGTCGCCGAATGTGGCGTATCCGCCGGCCTCGAAGATCGCGAACAGGTTTTCGATGAACTTGCGGCGATGCTCGTCGTCGTATTTTGCCATCCATCCGTTGATCGTGCGTGCCAGGTATTGCGCGCTACTTGTCAGTCCATCAGCCTGTACGAATTGGCCATGATCGACTTGCCAGTGCAATGCGAAATGCTGCATGATGCTGGCTCCATCGCTGCTGACCACCGTATAGCCGTCTTCCACATGCTCACGAGTCTCAAACAGCATGCCGATAATCGACGAGCCCGGTACCGATTTATGGATCTTCGACGCAATGCGTACGTACCCGTCTTCATCGAAGAACGCCTCATCGAATCCAGGTCCATCGTGCGAATATACGACCGCGATACGTTCCTGAATCTCGCTAGGCACATTGGCCGCCGCATACACCGCCAGATTGCCGCCTTTGGAATGGCCGCCGACCATAATCGGCCCGGCCCAATGGCCAGCCAGCTCGGTCAGATAACACGCGGCGGCCTCCTGCGAGGCGACCGGGCGGCGGAACGCCATCATGAAGTCCTCTTTCCACCCGACGATCGAGCTGTCGGTACCGCGAAAAGCCACATAGAGCGTGCCGTTACCCAGTTCGAACACGCAGGCCGAGAACTGCTTGGTGGTTTCGGCATCGAATTCGTCCACGTATGCGCCTACGCGTAGGTTCCTCCAACGTGGGCTCTCGCTCATCGCACGTAACAGATCGACGTTCATCGAAGGCGACCACACCTTGCCGAACATGTCGTCATAGCATTCGGCACGCAGCAAATCGTGAATCGGAACCGTGGCAATCACGCCGTCAGTGGTCTCTGCATTCTCGTGATAGCGCGGCACGTTATCCGGCATGCGCGCATAGGCCAACTGGGACAAAGCGAGGCTGTCCGCCTCGGTGAACGGCAGTTCGGCGAAAGTGTCGAAATGTTGCCGAATATCGTCGGTGATGTTCCCCATAGCGGCCTTCCTTGTTCGAATGCAACGAACCTACGGTAATTCTACGCCGCGCGGGTTTTCATCACAGGCGAGTCGGTCCCAGAGTTTAGAACCCTATCTCGCTTTCAAGGGGCTGATTTGGCCTTCTGGAGACATTTATCTCCGTTTCAAGGGGCTGTTCATCCGTCATATCCCGAGTATAAGCGGCATCACACCAACGTCATTCCGCCATTTTCATGCTACTTCTACTTGGGCATCAGCCCCTCGAAACGGAAGTAGACCTCTGGAAACCACGACATCAGCCCCTCGAAACGGAGATATCATCAATTTAGGCCCAGATTGCCTGTTACAGCATCGGGTAATACTTGCCGTGATCGATTTTGGCGGCGATATCACGTAATTCGGCAGCATCTCGGCGGTCTTCTTCATTACCTTGCGACAACTTGTTCGCTTTGCTGTCCAGATGATGCTCGATACCGAAGTAACTGCATATCCCCACGAGCGCAAACAGCCCTATACCAACTAACCAGTTCATAGCATGCTCCTTGCCAAAGCTTTTGCCTTAATATGGTGCTGCTGTTCATGAATCGTAATAAAAAAAGCGGGATCGCAAGCCCGCTTTTGGTTTTAGATTGAAGACGATCAGGCGCCGTATTCTTCGAGGTAGGCGGCGGCGCGCTGCTGGATGTCGTGGCTGAGCAGCGGGGTGCTGTCGGCGTTCTTCATCTTGGCAGCGGCGTCGAAGATCTCACGTACGTTGGCGATGGCAAGCACCGGGAAACCGAACTCGGCTTCCACGGCCTTGACGGCGGACAAGTCGGAGTCCTTGGTCTTCTCCATGCGATCCACGGAAAGTACCAGACCCACGACTTCCACGTTCGCCTCGGCCTTGAGCTTGGGGATGACTTCGCGCACGGCGGTGCCGGCGGTCATCACGTCGTCCACGAGCAGTACCTTCATGCCGTCGGTCAGCGGGGTGCCGACCATCCAGCCGCCGTCGCCGTGGTCCTTCTTCTCCTTGCGGTCGAACGTGTAGCCGACGGTCATGTTGTGGCCGGCGGTCAGTGCGATCGCAGTGGATACAGCCAGCGGAATGCCCTTGTAGGCGGGGCCGAACACGGTGTCGATGTTGCGGGGAATCGTGTTGTGCACGATGGCCTGGCTGATCTTCTCAGCGTAGAACGCGCCGAGCGTGGCGATCTTCTTGCCGTCGTCGAACGCGCCGGCGTTGATGAAGTACGGGCTCTTACGGCCGGACTTCAGTGTGAAGTCGCCAAACTTCAACGCATTGGATTCCAACAGGAATTCCGTGAAACGATGTGCGAGTGTTTCTGCCATGATTTACCTCCAAGTCTGTCCTGCGGCCAGTTTAGCAGCGAGTTCGGGACGGCTGTCCAGCAGGTCGTCCAGTTCGCGGGCGACGCGCAGTGGGGCTACCGGGTCGAAGAGCGCGGCCGCGCCCACTTCGACGGCGTTCGCGCCGGCGTACAGGTATTCGAGCGCCTTTTCGCCGCTGTCGATGCCGCCGAGTCCGATGATCGGAATGTCCGGCAGCACGGTGCGTGTGTGGTATACGGCGGCCAGGCCGATCGGCAATACGGCCGGACCGGATACGCCGCCGGTGACGTTGGCGATGATCGGCTCGCCGTTACGAATGTTGATACGCATGCCTTTGAGCGTGTTGATCATGCTCAGGGCGTCGGCGCCATGTTCCACGGCCGCACGGGCCGGCACGGTGATGTCGGTGACGTTCGGCGTAAGTTTGACGATCATCGGCTTGTCGGTCAATGGGCGCAGACGGTCCATCAGATTGGCGAGGGCCACCGGGTCGGCGCCTACGCTCATGCCACCGGCGGAGACGTTCGGGCAGCTGACGTTGATTTCCAGCATGTCCGCGTCGGAGTCGGCGAGCTTTTCCACCACTTCGGCATAGTCGTCGTCACAATGTCCGGCGACGTTGGAGATGACGAATGCGCCCGCGGCCTTGAGCTTGGGCAGGTCTTCGGCCAAATAGTGGTCGACGCCGGGATTCTGCAGGCCCACGGCGTTGATGTTCGCGGCCGGCGATTCAGCGGCGCGCGGCGAGGGGTTGCCTTCCCACGGCACGGGCGATGCACCCTTGGTGCATACGGCGCCGAGCTGGCTGACATCGTAGAACCAGCGGACGGCGGCGTACTGGAATGTGCCGGAGGCGGTGCCGACCGGGTTCTTCCATTCCAGACCGGCCACCTTAGTGTGGTGCTTCCACACGTGGGGTTCGTACAGGTTGATGTGGTTGTCGTTGCCCTGCGCGGACTGGTTGTTTGCGCTCATCGTCACTCCCCCCATCCGAGCTGTTCGCGGGTGAATACCGGGCCGTCGGAGCAGACTTTGAGTCGGCCGTCCACGGTGTCGATGGTGCACAGCACGCAGGTGCCGTAGCCGCAGCCCATGCGCTGTTCCATGCTCAGCTGCGCGGGGATGTCGCGTTCGGCGGCCCATGCGGCCACGGCTTTCATCATCGGCAGCGGTCCACAGGACAGGATGATCGGTTTGCGATCGTAGGCTTTCAAATCGTCGTCCTGTTCGAGCTTGTTGAGCAGGTCGACTACGTTGCCTTCGGCGTCATCGATGCTCCACGACCAGTCCGCGTACCGGGAAACGTATTCCTCGGCGAAGTGGTCATTGCGATAGCCGAAGACGGCGGTGGCGAAGGAGGCGTCGTGCTCGGAGAGCCTCTGCGCGGCGTAGATCAGTGGTGGTACGCCAAGACCGCCGCCGACGAGGATGTAGTTGGCGTCTTCCTTGAGGTTGAAGCCGCGGCCGAGCGGGCCGAGCACGTCCACGGTGTCGCCGGCCTGCAGCTGTGCCAGCTGTTCGGTGCCGTGACCCACTACGGCGAAGATCACGCTAACCTCATCACCGTTGACCTCGCTGACACCGAACGGACGCGGCATGAGCATGAAGTCGTCGTGCGTGAACAGGTTGACGAACTGGGCGGGCTTGGCGTGGGAGACGATGAACGGGTCGCGGAACGTCAATCGCATCACGCGGTCGGTCAGTTCCGCAACCTGTGTGATTTCAACGTTGTGACGCGGCGGGAAGAATCCGGCCGCAGTCGCCTCCGCAACCACATCATGAGTGGGGGTGAAAGTTGTCATGTTGTTCCTATTCAGCATCTGCATTGCTCCCGCTGGCGGGAGCTGGCTCGAGAAGCGAGACTGAGGGTGGTTTTCTATGACCACGACTGGCCACCCCCAGTCGGCTTTGCCGACAGCCCCCGCCAGCGGGGGCGGGAGTACACTCGTCTACTTACCGGTATACGGCAACCCGCAGATTATCGCGCATGTCGAGTGCCGCCT